>Ga0208434_1001025_pt1 | contig 11955 bp, 18 predicted proteins | sample 13_taG_FD_184086 | JGI IMG/M metagenome (GOLD analysis project Ga0208434, IMG submission 184086) | Marine viral communities from the Subarctic Pacific Ocean - 13_ETSP_OMZ_AT15268 metaG (SPAdes) (version 2) | ecosystem: Environmental > Aquatic > Marine > Oceanic | place: Pacific Ocean | collected... | reverse complement strand
TGCTTAGACGGGTCATAAGGGACTTTCCCCACTCGGTCTTCATCATAAGCAGCTTCAATCTCTTTAGCATAATACGCACCTCTAAGTGCAGCAGACCAAGAACACTCGTATTCTTGTTGATATTCAGTTTCTGCCATATCTTGTTTCGCAAGTTCCAACTCTTCATCATCTAGTATCCCTGTTTCACTCGCCTTATATAAGAATCTAGCCCATCCCTTCTTCTCTGGGGCAGAGTGGTATATATCATAAAATTCGTTTTTACCTTTAGGTGTACCAATAAATATGGCATACCCTTTTCTATCTGATAGTGCTGGTCTTATAACCTCAGAGAACATCTTAGGGTTCATCTGAGCGTACTCATCAAGCACAACCCCATCTAAATAAATTCCACGAAGCGTGTCGTAATTATCTGCCCCGTACAACTGTATTCTCGCTCCCATAAAGTCGGCTCTTAGTTCTGCCTCGTTAAACTTTACTTCGGGAAATACAGAACATAATCTTTTAAGTTCATCCCAGGCAACTGTCTTAGCTTGCTTGAATAGTGGTGCTATGTATGCATATCTAGGTGCGGGCTTACCTTTACCTATATCTTCTACAGAGCTTTTGATTAGCTGGTTTATAGCAAACACAGTCTTACCAAATCGCCTGTGACATACCACAACATTGAATCTATCTAGCGTTGTGTGTAAGTGCCTTTGTAATTCCCTAGGTGTGTATGGAATTATTATTGGTTTTCTTTTTTCTTCCATACTCCACTGCCTGTTAACTTACTAGCATAATTAGTTATAGGATTATACTCGTAATAATCTGAGACCCCGCCTGATCTCTTAACAGCCCTGTCAATTGCTCTTTCCGCAGCAGTCATATTGCCTCTGGCATACCCCTCTGCTGTCGCAGTGCCATCTACATTAAGATGACCTCTGTTTATTAATATATTTTTAGCAAGAGCTTCGGCATCTAATTCTTCTCTGCCTTTTTCTATTAGCTGTTGCTTTAATCTTTCGTGGATAGCAGGCAACATTAGTGCACCTTGCTGTCTTTTTCCCTTAAAATTTGGTTAGCGTCTGCAATATCCGTTTCGTTCTGCGCCCACTGTATATCAAAGTTTCTATCTTCAACAACAACGTGGTGTTTAGGAGACCATCCAGCTTGTGTCTTAAGCCAGAACGTAGTCATACTAGGAGACTCCCCAGATACTGCCATTTCGTAGGCTACACCAGCCACGCGGGCGGTGCGCTTTTCCTTACCTACCAATAAATTATGAGAATAATATTTTGTAAGCGTAGCATTACTAATACCCATTACTTTGGCTATAGTATGTTGGTCTAATCCTATGGTTACCATCTCTTCTACCTTAGAATAATCGTCATCAGTTGGCTTATACGTCTGTCCTCTCTTGATTCTAGACTTTTTACCTCCTGCTGCCTTAGACTTTTGGGATAAACCTCCAGTTGGTCTGCCTCTTTTTCGCTCAATCTTGATTACAGCGTCTGCTGGTACTATACCTTTAGCAGATGCTACTGCATATCTAGCTTCTTCTTCTAGTTCTTTCTCAATTTCTCTGATTTCTTCTTCAGAATCAGCAGTGATTTTGCCTTTGTTTGCCATATACTAGTATTATACCCTAATAATATTGTTATATTAGTATTCCTAGAAATTTCTAAAGGGTTTTCTGTATGTATGTTCTATATAGTTTTCTTCTTTAGCATCATTCTAGGTATTACTTATCGTGTGTCTCTAAATATATACACAATATTATACCTTATGAAGTGCTATAAAGTGAAAGTATTTGCATTGAGTATATTATTGTGCCCGAACCTTGCCCCGCCAGTCATTGAAAAAATAATAATTTTACCTGTAGCTAGGTTTCCCCGCGCGCACGAATTTTGCAAGGGGTGCCCCCGCCCTCGGACTTTCTCCTCCCGCGATCAGGCGAAATCTTGCCCCGAATCTGTCCCCGAATCTGTCCCCGAGGATGTCATTTTGTTTTTTTTATTCGAGGGATAAACGAAGTTTTTATAGTACTTTTCCATTAATAAATTAAGCCGAGCTGGTTTTATTCTTTCGTTGAAATTGGCGCGCGCTAATATTCAAAGTGAGCTGGATCGAGTCAAAGTTTACAAACGATTAAAAAAAGAGTATCATTCACTTATGAATAAAAGATAAGGTTTAACTTTATCGCCCTTTCAAGCCGAGTTAAGGCAATGGGTAAAATCAACGCTAGCAGAGGTTGAAGCTCTCAAACAATTAGAAGACATACCAAACACACCCCCGAGGTGTGAATGTCTTCGTATGTTTGTCTTCAATTATTGCTAGCCTTTTTTAGCACTTAAAATAAGGAAAGACAATGAAAAAAGATAATACAAACGAAGAGAAAATAATCGAGTTAACAGTAGCAGAAGCAACGGCAATTGTTGAAGATAGAAAAGCAACGGAAGCCGTAGCCAAAAGCAAAGCCGAGCATATCGCCTTAAATGAGAAATTAAAGGCTTTTAATGCTAATATGGCGCAAGCCTATCGGGTTTTATTAGAAGACCGAGGAAACGCCAAAAAACGCCTTTATGACGAAGTTATATTGAAAGAGTTTCAACACTTTTTCGACTTAAGGGCGAACGGCAAGGAAGCCGAGAAAGTACTTGCAAGAAGTGCAATTTCTCAAATGTCCCGAGCACTTCGCACCGCTACAGATTTAAAGGCGAGAAATGCGAAGCTATGGAGCAAAGACCACTCTATTTCGTGCAATACCATTGGCAACGATGGAAAGGCTAAGTTAGACATAAAAGCCCACGAAACAGAAGCAGAGAAAGCCGAAAGAATAGCCAAAGAAGCGGAGGCAAAGAAAGAAGCCGAAGCCAAAAAGGTATATGATTCTGCTATAACTTACTCCGAAGCCGTCAGCAATTGGAGCCTCGAAGACTTAAAGTTTATCGAAGCCCAATTGAAAGCAAAGTTTGAGCTTGAAAAGAAAAAGCAAAAATGGGAGCTCAACGAAAACTCGGAAGTTATTGCTTTAGCTAGTTAAAATTTTCTCTTCATAAACAAAGGAACCCCGCCCAAAAAGCGGGGTTTTTTTTCGTCTTTAAAATTCTTATGATCAGGAAAATATGCCCGAAATTAAATCACTCATAATGGATAAGCCAGAATTCCTGGAGGATTTAATTTGCTCCTGACCAGGAGAATATAAACCTACCTAATGGATAAACATAATTCGCCAGGTCCTGGAGGATTTTGCTCCTGATCCTCAGAAAATTGATGGATATAGTACATATGTAATAAAAACGGGCTCCATATCTTCGATTTAAGAGCACATCTCACATCAAGGCATACCAAGCCCAGCCTTGACATCAAGCCTTTTATAAAGGATAATGTTGTTTATGGATGGAGCATTCCATCCTATTAGCAACCACCAATATTGGCGCGCGCTAATCTTGTTAATAAATGAGGATAAATTATGTTGTTAAATATATTTTTAGCGGTATGTTTTTTGATTGGCTTGTCGTGTGTATTCATAGATTTTTTTACGGATATAAACGATGAGATAAATAATAAATAAGGGAGGTCTTATGGATGTATTAAACAACCTTGAGCCTATCACTACGCTTAAGAAAGCGTTAGATATAGTCCAAGGTATATCTTCTCCAGGAAAAATGCCAGTGCCCGCATACAATCTACCTATAGATGAATGTAGAACTGGCAGTATTCTCCGAGCGATGAAGAAAGATAAGAAAGGTAGGATTACAGTGTGTTCTAATTGTTATGCTGGCAAGGGTAACTATAAGCGATATGAAAAGAATATACTGCCCGCTTTATACAGACGATTGGAGTCTATAAATAATCCACGCTGGGTAGATGCATTTGTGTATATACTCACGCATCAAAAGCAGATAAAGCAACACAAAGTATTCAGATGGCACGACAGTGGAGATATACAGAGCCCTGATCATCTGGATAAAATTGTGCAGATTGCAAAGCGCACTCCACATATAAAACACTGGCTACCCACCAAGGAATCTGGGGATATCAAGAACTACAAAGGCAAGATACCCAAGAATCTGGTGGTAAGGCTTAGTGGTACCTTTGTGGATGGCAAACCACCTACATATATACACACATCTATTGCTACATCCGATGTGGATAGAGTAACTTGCCTTGCCAGTCTGCCGAAAGACCATCCCAAGACACAAGAGGGATGCCAAGACTGTAGACAATGCTGGAATAGTAGTGTAAAAAATATTGCATACTACAATCATTAATAGGAGGATATATGAACGATGTAATTGCTAATGTGCAATCAGAGTGTTGTGATGCTGAGGTGCACGATGGATACTACAACGAATCACATAGGCGCGGTGAGTGTGTTTCTTGTGGTGAGTGTAATGGATACTATCCAGTAGAAGAGAGAGGTGAAAGGCTCTTCGATAGGATGCACGATGCTGGTATGTCTTTGCACGATTTTTTATAATAATAAGGAGTAAGTATGGGATTAAATGTAGTTAGTTTATTCGATGGCTCAAGCTGTGGACGAGTAGCACTTGAGCGAGCGGGTATTCCTGTGAGTAATTACTTCTCATCTGAGGTAGACCCTTGGGCTGAGAAGATTGCTCTCAAGAATTATCCAGATAACATACCGATAGGTGATGTCAATTTTGTAAGTGGTATTCAACTGCCCAATATTGACCTGATCTTAGCGGGTTCACCTTGTCAAGGATTCAGTTTTGCTGGCAAACAGTTGGCTTTCGATGACCCGAGGTCAGCACTGTTCTTTGAATTTCTCAGAGTCCTGGATGAATGTAGGCGATACAATCCTAATGTTAAGTTCTTACTAGAAAATGTAAGGATGAAGCAAGAGTATCAAGACATCATCAGTGACTATCTAGGTGTCAAACCAGTGGCGATAAACTCATCACTGGTATCAGCACAAAACAGATACCGATTGTATTGGGCTAACTGGGATATAACTCAGCCCGATGATAGAGGTATTGTTCTCAAAGATATATTAGTGGATGGATTCGCAGATAGTGTGGCGGATCAGGGCACCACTGTTAAGCGTACCAATATAGATAAGTCTGCTTGTCTATTAGCTAGGGATTACAAAGGCTTTGGCAATCAAGCTATGACTGGTGTCAGAACTTGTGAGCTCAGAGAGTATGACGATACCGAGGAGTGCCATCATATTGGCACCGCGTTAGATATAAATGGTCACGACATACTCAAGCGTGTGTATTCTGATACTGGCAAGAGTCCGACTCTAAACACTATGGGTGGAGGTAATCGAGAACCCAAAGTATTAGTAGCTAGGATGGTAGGTAGGCGAATCAATCCAGACACTGGCAAGAGGGATGATTACAATACTGACATCAAGCCCAAGCAAAGACTGGAACCACGCAAGGATGATAAGTCTGGCTGTCTGACTACTGTTGAGAAAGATAACTTAGTAGTAGAGAAAGGAACCTATCGCCCACTGCTACCATTAGAGATGGAGCGACTACAAACACTGCCCGATAACTATACCGAGGGAGTGAGTAACACCCAGCGCAAAAAGATGTTGGGCAACGGATGGACTGTCGATGTGATAGTTCACATACTCAAACAAGGAGGATTCAATGGTTAACCCAAATCAAAACAAGAACTTTAACGATGAAGCTCTGAGAATAAACAGAGAGTTGAAGAGGAAGAATGATAAGCTGAATGAAACTATGGATAGACATCGTAGTCTTTTAGCTTTTATCATTCAGTCATTAGATGCACATTACTATGCAGAGGTACAAGACAAGAGCAATGTCATTGGAATGATAAGACATCGCGTTGACCAGGCATTAAATTATAGGAGCTTCGATGATTAATAAAAAATATTATGAGATGGATGATGGTACCACGATGACAGTCGATGAGGTTATGGCTGCTACTGGACTGAGTAGGCAAGGAGCTGGTCGTAGGTTAAAATTATCTAGAGATAAGAACTGGGTGTGCTTACCAATGGGGCACCCTGATCTTATCGGAGGACCTGGTGGCAGTGAGGATGTACAACGCGACTGGGATGAAGAAGTTAAAGTGTATGGTGGTATAGCTATGAATCCACCAGCACTTGATGGGACTGTCAAAGGTGACAAATCTTTTGACAGATATGGAAACCCTCTTAGTTACAGTGAGAGGACAGCACTAGCAAATCACAAGCAGAAACATAGAGATGCTTGGCTTGCTAGTATTAATAACAATAAGGAGGATGTATGAGTGTAGTTGATTTCAATTACCACGAGCTTGATAAGCTGATTGATGAGCGGATTGAGCAATTTTGTATGGTGTCTAACAATTACTATGGTGCTGTGGATGAGCACACTGCTAGACTGGTGTCAAGTGATGTGTTCGATTTGCAAGACAATCAGTTGTTAAGTATAATTCAGTGTCAGCAAGACCAAATAACTGAGCTACGAGAGACAGTTGATACACTTAGTAATATAGTCCATTATCTTTCAGAGTTACAAAAGATAACGGGCACTAAACTTGAACTTAGATAAGGAGAAGATATGAGCGTAGATAAATTTACTGATGGTGCTATAGAATGTACTGTTTACTGTTATGAGAACGATATGATTGACTTGTACCAGGTGGAAGAGCTGATGGATTTTTTCAGTGCAAGCTGGACTGACCTGATCAAGGCTTTGACTATTGATTCCTACAAAGAGGAAGCGATAGAGTTTATGCAAGAAAACAATCACGACTAGGAGGGTGTATGTCATATAAAGATTACGAAGTACACATACGTTCAACTGTGTCGTATGATTTCACGGTGATGGTTGAAGCCAGTAGCTTGGAGGATGCAGAGATGGTTGCAGATAACGAGTACTGGAACGACCAATACCACCGTGAAGCAAGGAACTCTCAAATGCACGATGAGTTTGAGATAGTGAGTGTCAATGAGATTGTCGATGAAGATGACAGTCTTGATGACGATGATGATTACCTACCAAGGGAGGATGTATGAAGAAAGTAAAAGTAAGATATGTAAAAGATAGGGTAGAGATTACTATGCCCGCAGAACAGTACAGTAATGTACTGCAACATTTCAACGTGCTTAACGAGGCAATCAATGACTACCAGGAAACTCTGGACTTAAGGGTCAGCCATATCAATGGGATTGATAACCTCAAGTACGCTCTGATACACAGTCTAGGGTTCAAGAGAATCCACGACAGTTACTACAGTAATTACAGGGCACCAACTAAGGGAGGTAAGTAATGGGTATATTAAAGCAACTGATGATAGACAAACAAGATTCGCTTGGCGAAGATTGGGAAGGCTCATCTGAAGAACTAATAAGTCTTATGGTTGAGGAGTATATGCAATCAAAAGAATACCACAGAGAACATATTGATCAGGAAAAAAAGATTGCCAGTGAACCCAGTGGCAAGGATTAATATGCTAAACTTTAAACTTACTTGTATCTCCTAATGTAAGTAAGTACTAAGGAAGTCTAGGGATATAAATATATACATATGTATATAGTATACATTCCTAGACATTCTTAGTTAGTAATAGTCTTACTAAGAGTACACTGGTTTTCCTTCCTTATTTTCCAGTGTACCCTTAGTGGGATTGCCCACTAGGAAGCAAGCGCAATATAAGCGCGCGCTAATTTTAATGTTAATGTATAAGGAGTTATGTATGAGTGCTATGAGTCTAGCTGGAAAGGTTGTATTCAATCAAGTAACAAAGCCCGATGTTTACAAGGGACAGGAGAAGTATTCTTTGACAATCGCATTGGATAAGGATAGTAAGAAACTTGCGGAGAAGAAAGGTCTAAAGACTTCAGAGTATGAGGGTGCTACACAGATTACTATGAAGCGTAAGGTAGACTTTGGATTACCTCAGATATACAACAGTGACAGAGAGTTGAAAGATGTAAACCATCTATCACTCTTTGGTGATGATGTAACTGTCAAGGTGAAGCAAGGTAAAGGGGACTATGATGCTTATGTATATCTAGAAGCAATCAGAGTTGAGCAGAAGGCGGAAGGTGTGGAGGACGCAGACTTATCTGACTTCTAACTTAGTGATGTACTACTAGGTTTTGGGCAGTCACTATGGCTGCCCTTTTAAATTATAAGGGAGGAAGATATGAGTAAGAATGTATTACTAAGGAAAGAGCAGTGTCCAGACTGTGCATCCAATGGTGGTGACACAAGTAAGGATAACCTGGCTGTCTATTCAGATGGTCAAACACATTGCTTTGCTTGTGGTACCCACGGGTTCACTGAGCACAGCAATAAAGTAGAAAAGACACACACAAACCAAGACAAAGACTGGCTCACTGAGTATAGAGGTGAGTACTATAGTCTTCCTGATCGTAAGCTGAGAGCAGAGACATTAGAGAAGTACAAGGTCAAAGCTGAGAAGGATTCAAAGGGTAACATAATCAAACACCACTATCCATTCCATAACAAGAAGGGTGAGATGGTTGGTATCAAGACAAGGATAGTATCAAACAAAAAGTTCTTTGGTAATGGTGACACTAGCAAGAACAATGCTTTGTTTGGACAGAATCTATTCAAGCCTGGTGGAAAGTTTGTAACCATATGTGAGGGCGAGCTGGATGCAATGGCTGCCTATGAAATGTTTGGTTCCAAGTTTGCTTGTGTGAGTGTAACCAACGGTGCCAACTGCAAGGATAATATTAAAGCCAACCTAGAATGGTTGGATTCATTTGAAACAGTGGTGCTTGCATTCGATAATGACGAGGCGGGTAGGGAAGCAGCCAAAGCGTGCGCCCCTATATTAGGACCAAACAAATGTAAGATAATGACAATGGCAAAGCACAAGGATGCCAGCGATTATCTTATGAACAACGATGGTAAGGCTTTCTATGATGAGTGGTGGAATGATTCTAAACCATTCATTGTGTCTGGAGTAGCAACGCTAGATGATATGCGTAATGCTATGATTCATTACAAGGACACTGAGCTGATACCCTTGCCCGATTCCTTTGGCAATCTGAATGAGATGATGCGTGGTGGTGTAGCTCGTGGTGAGCTGGTGTCCATCATTGCACACACATCTATAGGTAAGACCACTTTACTTAACGAATTGATATATCATTTCTCAACTAACACAAAAGAAAAGATAGGTTGCTTTATGGTTGAGGACAATATTGATGAGACGATCAGGAAAGTTGTCAGCGTACACACTGGTGAGAATATGCAGTTGACTAAGCCTACTGATTTGAATGTTGATAAGATTATGAAGGACGCTGTTGATATAGGATTCGCATCTAAGATACAGCTACACAATGATGGCGGTGGTAGTGTAGACTTAGAAGAAATGTTTGCTAAGATAAGATACTTTATCAAGGGACTAGGGTGCACGGTCATACTGGTTGACCCACTACATACAGCAATAAAGAATCTATCTAACGAGAACATCGAAGAGGTTATGGATAGGTTCATTAAGTTGTGTAAAGAAACCAGGGCCACTGTGATACTAAGCACACACACTAGGAAGCCCGATGATGGTAGCCACCCACATAAGATATGTGAGTACGATGTTAAGGGCAGTGGTGCGATACCCCAGGCTTGCCATACAAACATACTATTCTCCAGAGATAAGCTAGCGGAGGATGACTATGAAAGGAACTCAACTAGAATACGGGTGCCCAAGATGAGAAGGACTGGTCAGACTGGTGAGGCTGGATGGACATACTTTAATGGCATTACTGGCAGACTAGAGAAAGGGCACGAGCCTAGCGGTGGAGACAACGATGCGGACTTTTAGTTGCGACATAGAAACTGATGGCATAGATGCAACAAGGGTGTGGTGTATAGCAGCGCATAACATAGATACAGATGAGGTTGTTACATTCTCAGACACTACACTTGGATTGTTTAAGCCTTGGCTTGAGTCAGAAGTTGACCGCCTGATCTTTCACAATGGCATATCATTTGATGTGCCCGTGCTTGAGAGCTTGATGTCTGTAGATTTCAGTGGTGTCCAGCTAGAAGACACACTTGTGATGAGCCAGCTATACCAGCCTAACTTAGAGAAAGGTCACTCACTTGCAGCGTGGGGTGAGAGGCTTGGGTTTGAGAAGGGTGACTATGAAGACTGGTCTAAGTTTACAGACGAGATGCTTGAGTACTGCATAAGGGACACCAAGGTGACTACTAAAGTTTATAGACACTTGGTGGCTCACGAGTTGAGTGACGATGCCAAGCTACTTGAGTATGAGATAAAGAAGCAGTGCTCTTTGCAAGAGAGGACTGGATGGTACTTTGATTTACATAGTGCCATACAATTATTGGCTGAGATTAACGAAGACTTAAGGCTTGCGGAAGAGGAGGTTCACAAAACATTTGTACCTTTACCAGTATGGCAGAGTAAGAAGGCAGTAAAGAATAGGTTCCTTAAGAATGGCAAGAGAACTAAACACTATCAAACAGAGGTGGACTTGGGTTGCTATACCAATGAGGATAAAGACTATGGATACTGGTCTTATCCCGAGCTGAACCTAGGCAGTAGACAACAAGTAGGCAGACACCTTATGCACTATGGATGGAAGCCCACTGTATTCACTGAGACTGGTGTGCCAAAGGTTGATGAGTCAACACTCAAGGATGTAGACATACCCGAGGCTAAGATTATAGCTAGGTATCTTATGTTGCAGAAAAGACACAGCCAAGTAAGTAGCTGGGTTGATGAATACAACTATGATACAAAGAGAATACACAGTAGAGTACACACTATGGGCACTGTCACGCACCGTATGTCTAGTAGCAACCCTAACTTACAGCAAGTGACAGCAAGCAACAAGGAGTATGGACAACAGATGCGTGGATTGTTTACTGTTCCAGATGGCAAGGTGATTGTTGGTGCTGATTTATCTGGTCTAGAACTAAGATGTTTGGCTCACTATATGAAAGACCCAGGGTATACTGAAGAGATATTAAGTGGTGACATACACACAGCTAATCAAAAGGCTGCGGGTCTGAGCACCAGAGATGAGTCAAAGCGTTTCATTTATGCTTACCTATATGGTGGCGGTGACAATCTAATTGGAAACATATGTGGTGGTGGCAAAGAACTTGGGAAGAAAGTTAAAGAGCAGTTCCTATCTAACACACCATCACTAGCCACACTAAGAAAGAAAGTTGAAAGAGCATCTAAGAAGGGATGGATCAGGACACTTGATGGTCGTAGAGTCTATGTCCGTAGCCCGCATTCAGCACTTAACTTCTTACTTCAAAGTGCTGGCTCTATCATAGCCAAGAGAGCTTGGGTCATCTTTCATTCATTGGCACAGCAGTTTGATTACAAACAGCTAGGTGTGATACACGATGAGATACAAATAGAATGTGACCCTACAGATGCAGACACTATTGGCAAGCTGGTTGTCCAGGCTATGGAAGATACAACAAATTATTACAAACTTAACTGTCCTATTACTGGTGAATATAAAATAGGCAAGAGTTGGAATGAAACACACTAGAATTTTAATAAGAGAGGAGAGACTATGAAGTCTATAAACACAGTAGTACAAGATGTATATGATGTAATGAAGTCAAAGGATTATTCTGGAGACTTAAGCTCGATAGCTATGCAAGCTGGTCGAGAGGTGGAGGAAGCAATCAAAGATGCTTTCACACCAAGAGAAGACAATCGTAACTTACGAATGTCAGCCCTAGGCAGATGTGAAAGGGCACAGTGGTACAACTACCACGGCTACACACCAGAAGAAATAAGTGGTGAAGTTTACCTTACCTTCTTACAAGGTCACATACTAGAAGCAGTCCTGATCGCTTTGCTTAAGCTGTCTGGGCACACAGTAGAAGACCAACAAAAGAAACACACACTAGAAGGTGTAGATGGTAGCCAGGATTGTACGATTGATGGTGAGCTAGTAGATATTAAGACAGCAAGTGCCTGGTCCTGGGACAATAAGTTCCAAGAGACTGGGCTCACTGATGA
>Ga0208434_1001019_pt1 | contig 12002 bp, 8 predicted proteins | sample 13_taG_FD_184086 | JGI IMG/M metagenome (GOLD analysis project Ga0208434, IMG submission 184086) | Marine viral communities from the Subarctic Pacific Ocean - 13_ETSP_OMZ_AT15268 metaG (SPAdes) (version 2) | ecosystem: Environmental > Aquatic > Marine > Oceanic | place: Pacific Ocean | collected... | reverse complement strand
AAAACGCCAAGACTCACTAACATCAGTATTTTCTATCTTGATATTAACAAACCGGCCTCTGGCTCTTGTATCCTTTTTATCAGTATTTGTATTGATTGTAAAGGGACTCAAAGAAGTAGCTGTATCTGATTGTTGAGGGTATCTTTTAACAGCCAATGTTACTTTTGCATTACCTGTTAATGTTTTAAAATCAGGTACAAATCTTCTCATAGCTAAGAAAACATCACCTGAAGTTCCTTCACTTTGTATGTCAAAATCGTATGATTTTATAAATGAAGTAACTGTTGTTGTACTACCATCTGCATTAACTTGATCTGTTCCTACCTCATGTTCAAATAAAGTAGTTTGACCTAAACCATCTTCACCAATGACTTCAGGAAAACTACCTGATGCTGAAGCATTAAATTTAGTTGCAAATGGTTTTGGATATACAGTTGCGTCAATCCAAGATGTTCTGGCTTCCGTTCCAATATACCATATACCACCCTCCATTTTTTCTCCATAATTAAGAACTACATATTGATCATTGTAAGCAGAACTAGTTGATGGATAATACCAAATAACTTCTGTAAACTGATTATTTAAACCTGCATATACTTGTTGACCTTTGGTTGTATCTGCTTGATCATAAACATAGTCTTCAACACTACACGGTAGTGATTTAACCGTACCATCAAACATAAAGAAACCATTTGGACTCATCCAAAATGCAGCACCATCTATTTCAACAGCTGCATTCTTACCAATTAATCCACAGTTGGTACCAACTTGTTCAAAACCAAATGTAAAAGGTGCACCAATAAATTTCATTGTATATAAAGCATTGTCTGTCCATACTAGAATAGATTCTTTTGCTTTTAAGGCACCCATAATTTTTGTACCATCTTGTAATCTTTGTGATCCAGCAGTATTAATTGCTGTTGGTGTATAATCATTTATATCTTCTTGATCAGAAAATCTTATAAACATATCATCTTGTGTTGATGTATCTCCAATAACTGTTTCTGTTCCCAAATGAATTAAGTGTCTTGTTGTAGGTGAAACAAGAGTTGTTCTTGTTGCAGTTGGATTAGCTGATGTAGAAAAACCAGAAGTTGATGTTGAAGCTCTAGTTGTAAGTCTTGCAGCATTACCTGCATTCCATGTAAATGTTTTTCCATTTGCAACTGTTGCAACTAATACTTGACCAAAGTTACTTAAACTCCAGAGGCCTGGTTCCAGACTTACTTCAGATGCTGAAGAAGCTTCACCCCAGTCAACAAAATCAGCAGCGTTAGTTACAGTTGTGCCATTTGAATGTGCAGCTCTTGTTGAACCATTTACTGCTCTTGTAATACCTGTTAAATTATTTCCAGATACACCAGTGTAAGAAATTAATTCTGTTCCTATTTGTACTATACCTGTCGTAGGAAAACCTGTAGTAGATGTTAATGCTATATTAGATCCAGAAGTACCACTAGTATTATCTGCCAATGTTCCATTTAAAGTATTTTGCAAAGCATTAGAAACAATACCATCCCATTCTGAAACACCCCAGCCATAACCATAAGACTGTGCAGCAGGACCAATAGTTTCATAAGGAATCACACTACACGCTCCACCACCTGCAGCGCCTGTTGTAGTTTGTGTTCCAGTAACAATCGCAACTAAAGATGATGTAACTCTAGTTACTTGAAATAATTTATCTTCAAATGCAGCATCTGTTAAACCAATGCCACTTGGTACAGTTACATTATCTAATAAAATAATATCACCTGACTGTAAATTATGTGCTGAAGAAAATGTTAGAGATACTTCTTTGGTTGCATCTGCAGCAGACATTACAACACTACTTAATGTAGATTTAACTGGAGTAATATCATAAAGCTGACCTTCAAAGTATATAAGTAAAAACTTATCTGTTCCAATAGCAACATATCTATTACCTTGTAAATCAACAAAAGCAAATTGACGTCTTGCAACACTAACAATAGTATCTGAAACTAATGATGACCAACCACCTACTTTCTCAGGTAAACCATATCTAAATCTTGTGTTATCAGAATCAATCCACCTATTTTCTGCACCAGCTCCCGTAGTCTGTTTGTCTATTCCAGGTAAGACTTTAAAATCAATTAGAGCCATTATTAATGCTCCTATATGTTATCTTTATATGCCCAGCCTCTTGTAGCGTTTACATATACTAATGTGAAAGCTGCGCCGTTTGTAGAAAAAACTAAATTAGCAGCGTTGGATAAAATGTTTGAGCCGTTTCTATTAATAGTTAAATTGTTTGATCCAAAAGCATTACCACTATCTATAAAAGTAACTTCATCACCTACAGAAGGCGAAGCTGGAAGTGTTACTGTAACAGGAACACCTAAACCACTTCCTGAAGTATTAATTAATAATTGATCTCCATTTACTGCTGTATATGCGCCTGGTATTGTATAGTAACCTTTTGTAATAGGACCTGAACTAATATTAGTTCCATCTGAATATAAAACTACTTTACCACCTACAGGAATAGTTACACCAGTACCTGATACTGTTTTAACCGTTAATGTATAACTAGTAGAAGAAGAATTTCTTGTAGTTGCATCTTCTACTATAAAAACTCTTTCAGCAGAGTCTGGCATAGTAACTGTTCTATTTCCAGTTAATGAACCTGTAAATTTGTAGTATAAATTTTTACCATTGGATACAGCATATGTTGAAAGATCTAATGCTAAATCACTTGATCCAATATTTGAAGTTAAATAACCACTAGCTGCTTGTTCTAATATTTGTAAATTAGTATTGGTAATTGTACCCCAAGTACCTGCTTTTTCACCTGTAGTTATTAGCTCTAATTTTAAATCTGTTGATGTACTCGATGCCATTTTTCTCCTATGGGTTTAGTGGATCTATTGGGACCCAAACCTGATTCACACCTGGTGGAATCGGATTCCATGTTATAACACTTACAGGGTTTGTTGCAACATTTAATTGTTGACCTGTAGGCACTATTAATACGTCAGGAATAGGACCAATATTACCTATTGATATATTTAATCTATTACCGGATACAATAACTACAGGACTAACTTGACTACTTCCAATGTCTGAAAAAGTTGTTTGTGCAAATGTTGTAGTTCCAAAAAACATAGTTTATCCTTATGGTGTAGAAATTATTTTCCAAATTTGATTTACATTAGGATCAACTTGATTCCATAATCTAATAACTGGTTCTGTTGTTCCTATTTGAAATTCTGTTCCTGTTGGTAATATACCTGCTTTTGCAACAATTGTCACTGATCCAGTAGATAGGTTATATCTATTTCCTGTTATAATTGCTGTTGCATTTGCTTTAGCAGTTGCGTTACCAATTGATAAATTAACTCTATTACCTGTAATTGAAAAGTTTGCATCAGCAGAAATTGTAACTGTGCCAGTATTAATATTTAATTGATTACCATTAGGTAGGATAACAGCTTTACCAGTTACGGTTACATTACCAATTGATGTGTTAAACCTGTTTCCTGTAACCTGAGCCGTGGCTCCTGCTTTAGCATTAACTGTTCCTGTAGATAAGTTTAGTCGGTTACCTGTTGCTGCAACAAGTGCATTAGCTACAACAGTTGGATTACCTGTAGAGAAATTAAATTGATTACCTGTAACCGATACTACTGATCCAGCTTCAACAGTTACATTACCAATTGATGTATTAAGTCTATTTCCTGTAACAGGCACTACTCCACTGATAGAAAATGTAACAGTGCCTGTTCCTAAATTATATTGATTTCCTGTAATTGGTACATTAGCACCTTCTTTAACAGTGACTGTTCCTGTAGATAAATTATATCTATTACCGTTTGGTAAGACTAATGAGTTACCAACAACAACTACATTACCAATAGATAGATTAACTCTTGAACCGGTTACAGCTACATTAGCATTACCTGATCCAATATCTGAAAAGGCTGCTTGTGAAAAAGTAGTCGAGCCAAAAAACATGGTCGCTTACCCTTTTTTCAATTCGTCTATTTCTGCTTTTAATTCTTTGATTGCATTAATCATGTACCAAGTTAAATTATCAGGATTAACTGTTTTAACTCCTGTAGATTCTTCTCTTACAACATCTGGTAAAATTTGTTCTATTTCTTGTGCAATTACACCAACTTGAACTCCTTGTTTATTTATTGCAGAATGTTTAGGTAATTCATCAATTTCTTCTGCTGTTCTGTATTCAAAGTTTCTAACTTGTATTTTATTTATTTTTTCTAAACCAATAGTGTTATCTATAATGTTCTTTTTAATTCTTCTATCAGATGTCGTACTCCAAGAAGATGAGTTGTTTCCTTGAAAAATACCATTACTAGAACTTCCATCAGGTGCTATAAATCCTGTGGCAGCACCTTTACCTACAATATTATAACCTATAGCAAGAGAATAACTTTCAGTAGCACTAGCTACTCTTGCTGAACCACCTATATTTATATTTTGACCACCTGTTGTTATATTATGACCAGAACAGCAACCAATTGAAATATTATTATTACCTGTTACACTTGCTGAAGCAAAATTACCAATAGCAGTATTACCTGTACCTACCGTATTAGAACATAAAGATTTAGCACCTAGTGAAACATTAAAAGAACCTGTCGTATTAACATATTGTGAAATATAGCCTACAGCTGTATTGCAAACAGCTGTTGTATTAGAATTAGCCACCTGCATACCTATAAAAGTATTATAGCTTCCACTTGTGTTAGCCATTCCAGCATCTCTACCCATAGCAGTATTTTGTTGACCACTTGAATTAGTTTTTAAAGAACCATATCCCACTGCTGTGTTATAATTACTTGTATTTGATTTTAAAGATTCAAAACCAACTGCTGTGTTTTGAAAACCTGTTGCGTTAACAGCTAATGCACTCTCACCCAAAGCAGTATTTTGACCACCTGTTGTGTTAGTAAATAAAGCATTATTACCTACTGCTGTATTGCTATCTGCTGTGTTATAATATAATGCTTGTCTTCCAACTGCTACATTACAACAGCCTGTTGTATTTGTATATGAAGCAGTATAACCTAATGCTACATTTCTACCACCTGTTGTGTTAGAAAATAAACTCTGTTGTCCGATAGCTGTATTATCTGCTCCTGTTGTATTAGCGTAAAGTGATTTAAGTCCAACTGCTGTATTACTGTTTGCTGTTGTGTTTGCGTGTAGAGCTTCTACACCTAATGCAGTATTAGCTGTACCTGTGGTGTTAGCACAAAGAGATTTAGAACCAACAGCTATGTTTTCTGAAGCTGTTGTATTATTTCTTAATGCTTCTCTACCTACTGCAACGTTACAAGAACCTGTAGTGTTTTGACATAGTGATAATGAACCTACTGCTGTATTATAAAATCCTGTTGTGTCATCTTCTAATGCTTTTTGTCCAACAGCTGTATTACCACCAGCACCTGATGTAATTGTACAAAGTGTATCTGAACCAATAGCTGTATTACCATCTGCTGTAGTTTGCGTTTTTAAAGAATTGTTACCAACTGCTACATTGTTTGTACCTGATGTATTATCATATAAACTACACGCACCTATTGATGTGTTATTACTAGCTGTATTAACTCTTAAAGCCGCATGACCCATGGCTACATTCAATGTTCCTGTTAGATTGTCTCTTAATGCTGCAGAACCAACTGCTGTGTTAAAATCAGCTGTTGTATTTTTACATGATGCTTTGTATCCTATTGCAGTATTTTGATTTCCTGTTGTACTACATCTTAATACACATTCACCTAATCCAACGTTAAAACTACCTGTAGTATTAGCTTTTAGTGAATCTTTACCCATTGCTGTATTATCTGATCCTGTAGTATTATTTGTTAAAGATTCATAACCTATTGCTACATTATTATTTGCTGTAGTATTTAATTTTAAAGAATATGTACCTAAAGCTACGTTTTGAGTTCCTGTCGTATTACAAGATAAACCTTCATTACCAACTGCTGTGTTATTATTTGCTGTAGTATTTTTCATTAAGGCATAATATCCAATACCTACATTACAATCACCTGTACTGTTTGTGAACATAGAAGCATAACCCATAGAAGTGTTTCTATCACCTGTTGAAGTATCTGGTTGTGAGTTTCTTCCAACAGCAGTATTATTATCTCCTGTTGTTAATGCTTCAAAAGCTAAATGACCTACAGCTGTGTTATTGACTCCAGAAGTTAATGCTGCAAATGTGCTTGTTCCAACTCCAGTATTTCCAGTAGCTGAACTTAAAGTACCTGTTGAATCTGTACCGACTAATAAACTGTTTGTAAAATTTGTTCCACCTTCTTTGAAAGTTACACTATCAACTTCTACAGCTGACCCATTATTTTGTAATGTTCCAACTATATTAATAGTATCACCGCTGTCACCTATTGTGACAGTGGTGCCAGATCTTGGACTGAGTTTATTTACTTTTACTTCACTCATTTAGTTTCTTCTTTTAATTCCTCAGGTAAGTTTGATTTTAAAATATCTAAGTAATGTTTCATCAAAATTTCGTTATTAGTAAATCTTACTTTTAACTTACTTTGTTCTTGAGTTAGTACTTGGATATTATTTAACGCAGCTTTCCCGTCATCTGAAAGCTTAGTTTCATCATACTTTTTATCGTCGATTGTGATCATTTAGACTCCTAGCTTGCTGTGTAAGCTTTACCAGCAGTGATAGCCGCATTAACTGCAGTCATATCTTCTGTAGTCCAGTAATCTTTAGCAACCATAAGTTCTAAATGTTCAACATTTCTGTCAACTGCACTTTGTCTATCTTCAGCTTCTTCATCAGCCATCTGCGTTCCATCAATGATACCATTGATTAGATCTACAGAATGACCCATAGCTGTGTAATCTTGTGCAATTTCTTCTGCTGTTTTTACTTCGTCTGACATAGTTTATCCTCCGTGATTATATTGTTGCGCATGCAACGGGTTTAAGTTTATCAATTTTCTTAAAATTATCAATAACTAACTTGGGTTCTACCATATTATTTCTTGGGTCACTATCATTAAATTTAGCCTCATCCCACTTATCTTTCATATGAAAATGTAAGTTTTTATTGTGAGAATAACCAAATTGAGTCCATCTAGTTGAACCCCAAATAACGACTCCATAAGCTTTAGCTGATGGTGAAAAGTGTTGTAGACAACTATCAATACTAACAAACCCTTCAGCACCTTTTAACATTTCATGGATCTGGGCCCAGTGTAAATCACATCTAATTGTGCCTTGATAATGTGGCTCATTAGGTAAAACACAGTTTATAATAGTTGTATCTTTATATTCTTCCAGTAACATATTAACTACTTGTTGAGCAAGATATGGTTGATAATTTCTATTTGGATTGATGTTTTGATATTGAACATTCTCCCCATAATTCCATTTAGCTTGACCACCACTAAACTGAATCATAATATATTTACCAATATTATTATCTCCTAACCATTTAGTAACGGATGCCTTATGTTGATCGGTATAAAGTTTACCTGTCATAGATCTATTAAAATCTACACCGTGATGTTCACAGTAACTTTCGATTATATGTTGTTTACCAAATTGAAAATTTGATTTGTATGGCTCACAATAAAATATATTATCAGACGCCATGATTCTTGGATCTTGTAATGGTAATGTAGATTCTAAAGCTAGTTTAACATCTGGGTTACCAGCGAAACAATCTATGTAAGGGGTGTATATTTGCACCTCTGATTTTTTTCTTAGTTTAGGTAGTAAAGCAGTGAATGAGGTACATTTACCAACACCACCTTCTACGACGTACGTATTAAGCATTGTATTCCTTTCGATTTATTAGTTACTTTCTAACGCTTCTATTCTAGATTTCAAGTCTTTATTTTCTTCTGATAATTCTTGCACTGCTTTAATTAAAGGTATTACAAACATACTTTCAGATATAGATTGTTTTTTATTAGGATGAAGTTTTTGTTCATTCCAACCCCCAAAGTCTGAAGATATTCCTAATTTATCCATAGATGCTTTAACTTCTTGTGCAATCAAACCATGTTGAAGATCATCACTATCTGCACTTGTTATTTTAGCATCATATTCATCTAAAGATGGATCTAATTCACATTGTGCTTTCCAATTATAAGTAACAGTTCTTAAATCATTTATAAAATCTAAACCAAGAGAAGTATTGTCTTGTATATTTTTTTTATATCTTAAATCTGATGAGTGAGACCAGTTTGCATTAGAAGCAAAGTTGTTTGTAATATAGGCTGTTCTTTTACCCATTTTAATATGACAATTACCAGCACCAGGAAAGGCTGTTCCCCCATCTCCAGAACCAATAAGTATTTCATATTGAGCGTCAGTTGTACCATGATAAACTCTATAACCCACAGCAATATTACAATCTCCTGTTGACATATCATCACCAGAAGCAAATCCAACAGCAACATTTCCTTCTCCAGTTGTTACTCCAGACGCTGCTGCTCGACCTAATGCTGTATTATTAGTACCTGTTGTATTACTTGTTAAAGATTCTTTTCCAACTGCTGTATTAAAATCACCTGTTGTATTAGCATCTAAAGATATATGACCAATTGCTACGTTTGAACAACCTGTTGTATTAACTTTTAAAGCTTTATCACCCAAAGCTGTATTTTGACAACCTGTTGTGTTAGCACAAAGTGATTCCATGCCAACAGCTGTATTATTTGATGCTGTAGTATTGGAAAATAAAGACAATCTACCTATGGCTATGTTTTGTCCACCCGTAGTATTAGTAAATAAAGCACTTCTACCTATTGCTGTGTTTTCATTTCCTGTCGTATTACTAGAAAGTGCAATATGACCAACTGCTGTGTTTTTATCTCCTTCTGTATTAGCGTCTAAACTACAAGAACCTACTGCTGTGTTGTCTTCACCAGTTGTATTAGAACGAATTGAACAAAAACCTACTGCTGTGTTATCACAGCCTGTGGTATTACATCTTAATGCGTTTCTTCCTAATCCATGATTATAGCAACCTGAAGTATTAGCACATAATGAAGAAAGACCTAATGCAATATTATTATTACCTGATGTGTTACTTCCTAAACTAAAATTTCCTATAGCCATATTATCGCCAGCTGTTGTGTTAGTGTGCATAGCACAGAATCCAATAGCTAAATTATCAGCAGCTGTTGTGTTTGAAACCATTGCACAAGTACCTAAAGCTGTGCCTCTAATACCTGATGTATGACCATTCATAGCAGCGTAACCAACAGCAACATTACTATCAGCAGTATTATTAGCTAAAGCATCTCTTCCAATACCTGTATTAAATTGACCTGTCGTAACCGTTTGTAAAGAGCCTTCTCCAACAGCAGTATTGCAAGAACCTGTTGTATTGGCACCAAGAGCATTTCTACCTACTGCAGTATTTTTATTACCTGTTGTGTTAGCGTCTAAAGAATCTTTACCAACAGCTGTGTTGTGAGTTGCAGTAGTATTTGCTTTTAAAGCACAAGTTCCTATTGCTACATTAGCACCTCCTGTTGTCACAGAATATAAAGAACAAAAACCAACAGATGTGTTGTCTGAGGCTGTGGTGCCTGTTTGTGAAGATGATATTCCAACTGCTGTGTTTGAATTACCTGTTGTGTTATTTTTTAAAGCACAAGTTCCAAATGCTGCATTATTTGAAGCTGTTGTATTAGCTTTCAATGAGTTTCTACCAAATGAATTATTATCTGCTCCTGTTGTATTAACCTCTAAAGCATTTATACCAAAAGCTGAATTTCCAGTAGCTGTTGTATTAGTTGTTAAAGAATTTGTACCTACTGCTGTATTGTTTGAACCTGTTGAGTTAGCATCTAATGAACCAGTACCTATCGCAACATTGTTTCCACCTGTTGTGTTTAAATCTAAAGCATTAAAACCTACTGCAACATTACAATCTCCAGATGTTAATGCTCCCAATACTCCTACGCCAACACCAGTATTTGAATTAGCATCATCTAAAGTTCCTGTACTATCTGTACCGACTAATAAACTGTTTGTAAAATTTGCACCGCCTTCTTTAGAAGTTATACCTACACTTCCACCGTTATTTTGTAATGTTCCAACTACATTAATGGTATCACCAGATGCACCAATAGTAATCGTATCACCTGATTCGTTGATAATATTATTACCGTCTTGGTCCTGGATCGTATCTACTTTTATAATACTACTCATTTTCTAATTCCTTTACTCTAGCTGTTAATTCTTTTATGGCATTAACTAATACAGGTACTAAATGTTCGCCTTTGTATTTTAAATTTTCAGGGTCATGATTGTCTATTATAACAGGATTATCTCCCTCAAGTGAAAGTATATCTTGTGCTTTAAAACCATATCTTACGTCTCCTGTAGGTGTGTCATCTTCTCTTGATTTTTTAAATTGAAATGAAACAGGATTTAGTTGATTAACAAAATCTAAACCATGTGTAACTTTATTAAAATTTGTTTTGTCTCTTAGATCAGAAGTAACTGTAAATGCTATTTTAATAAAAGCATTAGTGCTTGAATTATTTCCTAAAACAATTTGATGATTATCGGTTGTTATATTTTTTACTGCATCTGAACCACTTCCAAGAACAAAGTTATTTGTACCTGTAGTTATGTTTTGAGCAGAATGTCTACCTACAGCAGTGTTTTCACCAGTTGTTGCTGATTTTAAAGAACCTTCTCCAACAGCCACACTATAACTTCCTGTTGTTATGCTACAACCAGCCTTCATACCAATTACTGTATTACATATACCAGTTGTATGAGAAGCTAAAGATTGTTGTCCAACAGCTGTGTTATGTTGACCTGTTGTAGTTGATGACATAGAACTATCGCCTAAAACTGTATTACAACTTCCTGTAGTTGCTGTTTGTAAAGCACCTTGTCCCATTACAACATTTTGAGAGCCTGTTGTTAAATTACCACCTGCATTAGCACCCAATAAAGAATTATAGTTACCTGTAGTTATTGCATCGCCAGATGAATAACCTACTGCTACGTTTTGAGTTCCTGTTGTGTTAGCAAATAAAGCAGAATTTCCCACTGCTGTGTTATTACTAGCTGTATTATTAAAAAGTGTTCTATAACCTACACCCACATTTTCTTGTCCAGATACATTAGCAGTAAGAGATTGGTAACCTAATGCAGTATTATAAGAACCTGTAGTATTTGCATCTAAAGCAGCACTTCCAACTACTACATTTTGTGTTCCTGTTGTGTTAGCATTTAATGCAGTTGTTCCAATTGCTGTATTATTAGCACCTGTCGTATTATTTCTAAAAGTATCTTGACCCATAGCAACATTAGACCCACCTGTAGTAGTACTAGCTCCAACTTTAGAACCTACACCTGTATTTTTTCTTGCTGTTGTTTGAGATGAAAATGCACAAATACCAACAGCTGTATTTAAATCTCCTGTTGTATTTAAACATAAAGCACCAAATCCCATTGCTGTATTATTATCAGCTGTAGTATTAGCACTAAGTGATTTGTAACCATTTGCTACATTAAATTCTCCTGTAGTATTTAAAGCTAAAGAACAAAAACCTGTTGCAGTATTTGAGTTACCTGTCGTAGTAGTTTTTAAAGATAGATAACCCAACGCTGTATTATTATTAGCTGTTGTTACTTTTTCAGCAGATGATCTACCCAAAGCAACATTGTAACAACCTGTTGTTAAATTTTTTAATGATTCTGTACCTATAGCAGTATTTAAATCTCCTGTAGTACAATCTTCCATAGCAAGGTCACCTACAGCAGTATTTGCATCACCCTCAGTATTTGATGCTAAAGCACATCTTCCAACAGCAGTTCCTCTTGATGCTGTTGTATTAGCAGCTAAAGAACTATTACCAACTGCTGTATTATTAGAAGCTGTTGTGTTTAAAGCTAATGCACATCTTCCAACAGCTGTATTAGCTGCACCTGTTGTGTTTTCTTGTAAAGAATTTTTTCCAATTCCTACATTATCTCCACCTGTAGTATTTTCTT
>Ga0208434_1001009_pt1 | contig 12101 bp, 17 predicted proteins | sample 13_taG_FD_184086 | JGI IMG/M metagenome (GOLD analysis project Ga0208434, IMG submission 184086) | Marine viral communities from the Subarctic Pacific Ocean - 13_ETSP_OMZ_AT15268 metaG (SPAdes) (version 2) | ecosystem: Environmental > Aquatic > Marine > Oceanic | place: Pacific Ocean | collected... | reverse complement strand
TTAATTCACCGAGAGATTGCTGTTGCGCCCGATTAACTTCAGACTTCAGATTGTTATCGAGCGAGATCATAAAGGATCTGTTCTGCTCATAGGTATAACCAGGCAGAGGGTTCTTTTCATATTCCTCTAGCAATAGCTGCTTTGCGCCAATGCTATCGGCATTGTCATACAGATATAAGCGGTTTTGCCTAACAGCTTGCTTGAGCGTTGCGTCAACAACCTTACGAGCATTTTCTTCTTTTACGCCAAGCTCCAACTGATCCGCTAAGAGCTTAGATCCAGCAGCCTCGATGCTTTCTCTCGTTGCGCCTGGTTGTGTTGCGCTATCAAGTATTTCCTGAGAGCCAATAGAAACGATCTGAGTTACGCGCTCTTTTGCAGCAGCTTCAGCTTTTCTAAATGAGATATCGGAATAGCGACCTTGATAGGTCATTGCGCTATCACCTAGACGAGCAGACAGCACACCGGCAGCAACCGGATCAACCGCTTGCAGAGAAGCCGCATATCCATCTTGAATATCTGCCATAGATGCTTGGAATGCAGGCATAGACATATTGTTTTTATCAGCATCACGAACAAGGTTCTGCATGTCCTGCTTTGCTAAGCTCTCGATCTCAACAACAGCAATTCGATTAGCAGCATCAGATGCAGCACGTTCTGCTATTGTAGTAGGACCACCGGCCTCACGCAGAGCCTCCAGAGTAGGCAAAGCACCTTCTTCGCGCACACGCTCTTGCCCACGAAGCTCCGCTGCTTGAGCGGCCTGTTTGAAGGCAAAGTCTGACATACGATCTACTTGCTGAGAAATAGTCTGGCCGAGCCTTGCCTGCTCACGCGTAGCCGCAAAGTCCATCTGTTGTGGCTGTCTGGTTTGTAAACCAATGCGCTGATATCTTGGAAGGATAGCCATGTCTTAACCTATGCTAATTGTCCGTATCTGTATGCACCCTGTCCGAGTGTACCGGCAGCGTCAACGAAAGAGCTTAACTGTGCAGCTTGACCCGCTTGCTTGTAAATGCCAGCCTGTGTGCTTGCTTGGCCGAGAGCCATAACCGCATTGTCAGCAGCAACATTAAACTCTCTTACGCCCTCACCCATTGCGAAGCCTTGCAACGTTGCGGCAGATCCAGATGTGGGATCAATGCCACCTGCAGCGCCGCGAGAGATAATTGCAGCAAGCGTTTCGTTTAGATTGCGTAGAGCATCGGCACCCTTTTGCTTATATGCAATGGCTTCAGATCTGCCGCGAAGCTCTGCCTGTCTTGCTTGCGCCTCATATTGTCTGCGCTGGGCAGCACCCGCTGCCATTTGGCCAAGACCAGAAACCGCAGCAGAGGCAAGCTGAAAGCCACCGCTGGCCGCTAATCCTGTTGCTGCTGTTGCTAATGGAGCTAAAACAGCCATATCAATTCCCCACACTTAAACGATATTCAAGACCCAGAACGGTCATGGCCAATGGCACAGATTGGCTTATCGTTATTTGTCCAGTGCCAGTATATCCCAGCAAGCCGTGAGCAGTCTTAGTGCCGGTAAACGGTTGCACCGCTGTATCGAGCACATCCTCGCCAAAGTTCCTAAAGGAAACTTGCTTGCCATTGATAGTCATATCTTGCGTATCATTGATAATAGCATCAACTTGTATGATCCGCTTCTTAAATCCTTGCACCGAGCCAGAAGATAGCACCGGCTCCGCTGGCATTGTCCGAGCCGTTACAGTGTAGTCTAAGCCCACCTGATAGCTGGTTGTTGCTGGTGATGCGAAGGTAATCGTGTAAGGCGATGCTGGCACAACCTGAGTAGGCTCCACAACCCCATCACGAATGATTGATACAGTCTCGCCCTCTAGCTGGTTCATGTTTACTGAGGCAGCAGCACCGCCGCTCTTAGCGCTATCCAGCGTTAAATCTGTACTGAACTTCTCCAGCATGTAGTTCGCAGTGCCATTGATAGTACGCTTTACGATCACATAAACGTCAGCGATCTCAACGCCAACCGCAATAAACTCACCGTCAGTTGTAAACCGACTAGGCGCAATCACGTTCTGACCAACCAGAATAGAGTACACCGCCATCGATCCATCTGTGGCATTTACCACAAACAAACGATCTGACTCATCTGTTGACGCCGCTCGACGCGCAGCCATATCAGTTGGATCTTTTAGCAAGTGGGAGCTGAGAGCAGAGATGTTCTGGATCTGGTATGATGCAGTCGTATCACCAAACTGAAACGCATTGATAGACTTACCCTGGCGCTGAATAAACACAGACGCACCGTTAAGATCTTCAATCGGAATGCCAGCCTTTGCACCCAGCCGCGTTTGTGGCCGCACAAAGAACGATGCCGGTGTAATAGGATTATCACCAGTCTGGAGAACAACGAACTCACCGCCGGTTGTAAAGATGCGGAAGTCATTTCCTGAGAACAGATTAACAATCGTGTTAAGCTGATTAGTGTTGATCGTTGCCTCTACCGCCTCATCATCGAGGCCAGTGCCAGGATTAAAGTCAAAGTAGTTTATAACGCCAGAACCCCATACGGTATTGGGCCGCGACTTAGATCCACCGAAGTATAACCGGCCCTCATGAAATGCAGCAGACTTTGGCCACCCGCGAGTGTTTGACCATACATCCTCATAGCCATGCTCGCTTTCCCAATTACCGGCAGTAATATCACTGGTGTCAAAGAAGTTGACCTCAACAACAGCCTTCATTTCTGTAGCAGAAACAAACTCTACATATCGAGCGCGACCAAAGGTGCTGAGAACCTGAGCATATTCACCAACAGCAGCAGGGGCAAATGCCTCTACTTTGTAATGGGTTGTAGCATCTGGAGCCGTATCCCATGCGGGATAAACCGTAAGAACCTTTGTGGAAGCAACATAGTCCTCAACATGGCGCGTTTGGCCAGAACCAGTGCCAGATGTTAAGGTTATGAACATTCCATTAGGCTCATCATCGACGGTATATGATGTTGCCGCTTTGAGCGTAATTGTATCTGCGCCACCCGCCTGTGCCGTGCCGTTGTCAGTCGTTACGGCAGATGCAGTAATCGTAATATTGCCGGTTGATGCGCTGGGCGTAATCGTAAAGTTTGGCTGGTGAGTATCAAACGCATAAGGATATTGCGGCAGATTAGTTAGCGGCAAGTTCTCCAGCGTCCAAGATGTATCGCTGTTTCTCACCAGGCGTTTGGTTTGCAGATCTTCATGGCAGAGAATGAGCGTATCAACCGCTTGCGTGTAATTGATCTCATCGAGCATGGCAGTCGTTATATCTGTCGCAGTGATATAATCATTGCCAGAGCCGTTTATGTTTGTTTGCAGCACACCAGACTTAAATACATAGATGCGCTGATTAACGAGAACCAAAAAGTAGCTATCGGTTACGCTGTACTCAAAAGGAATAACCTTAAAGTCTGTGAACGTAGATCCAAAGTTATAAACAAACTCTAGTCCATCACGGCGTCTAAAGCCACCTTGAGGTTGAACGACTACATTCGTCGCTTCTTCCAAAGCATTCTGATATTGCTGTAGATCAGTGCGAGCGCGAATAAGCGGATCAAGCTCGCCAACCGAGAAATTGGTTTGGAACTGGATGATCCGCATTTTAGTATCTCACATCAATAAGTGAATAATCCTCGATGACTTGCGGCGGCTTGCCACGACTATCAACATTCATTGCTTCGCGCATCAGACCACCACGGCCACTATCAGCCGGTGTTCCGTATGTTAGAGCGCGGAAATAATCTGCCTTGGATATTTGATCGGTAATCACAAAGGCAAGCTCAGAGGCCAGTGCAGTACGAAGCAAGCGCACAAAGTAATTAGGCATTTTGCTTTCTGCTACCGAGCCTTGGTAATCAATAAAGACTTGCTCAAAGTTGGTGTAGATCTGATCGCCATAGATCTCCCACCCATACCGGATTGGAAGCTGGCCAAGACCTGAGCTTTGGAATAGCGCTATAACGCCTGAGAGCATATCGCCAGGAAGCTGATAAGCATACTTCCATTCATCTACCGGCGTGAAAGATAAGCGACCAAGCTGCTCTTTCTTTACGCTCCAGCTCCAAAGATAGTTTGATAAGAGTGTATCGCGTACATCTGGATATAGTCTGTCGCAAGCCTGTGCTGCATCAGATCCCTCTGTAAACGAAGAAATGGGCGCTGCGCCCAACAGGATAAGAGCATCCGAGCAGATTGAAAGTGAGGTATCACCAGCGGCCATATTGCCCTCCTGTTAGTGGGGAAGGGGGGCCGAAGCCCCCCAACCTTATACTAGAACTGCCGTTGTGATAACGCCAGCAGTGTTGGTTGCAATGAGGATCTGGCCCCCATCGCTTCCATATGTGTAGATCATATCACCAGTAGTGATTAGCCCTTCTACTGTGTCGAAGTAACCAGAACCGGCAATAGCCGCCTGGTTATCAACAGAAGAAGAATAGCTATACATTGCTGGAGAGCTGCCGCTCTTTGATGCAGCAACGGTTGACCAGTTTGCAGATGCGAATGCCATTGTCTACTCTCCTTATGCTTCAGTACAAGCGATTTTGACAATGCCTTCGCCGTCGATTGCAACAGAACCGGCGGAGAACATGGAGCTAACCAAGAACGATGTCTTTTCAGGGACATAGTTTACTTCAGTTTTTTGCGCCATTGACTCAGCGTAGCCCATTGAATCTTTGTGCCAAGCAAAACAGGTACGAGTTGAAGGCTTAGGAATACCACCTTCGTCACGATCACCCATTGTCAAAATGTTAAAGCCCATGAACGTGTTGATCTCACCTTGCACAAGAGCTTTTACCGCAGCAAAGTCTTGGCTTGTGATCTCTTGTTCACCGAGCAATGAATCGAGCTGTGTTGCGTGCATCAACAAGTAACGACCTTCAGATGGTACGTTCTTCTCGTTAAGAGCTTTTGCTGTTGCGCGTAGCTTCTCGATGTTCATGTCAGTGTTACCACCTGGGCCAACTGTTGTAGCAACAGAAGATGTGCCGGTAGCAGCATTCAAAGCATCAATCATGATCTGGTCCATGCGACGAGCGATAGACTTAGATACGACTTGAACCAGCTCAGAGCGCTCATCGAAGTTAATGTGCGATTGCTGGAAGATGTCTGAATATTCTGCCGCGATGTAATCTTCCATCGTTGCAGTTACCTGACCATAGGTCACGTTCAGTGGTGTGACATCAGTTTGTGGAACGCGAAGTGTAGCAACACCTTTCCCGATTGTGGGGAACTTTACAGTGTTTCCAGCTACTCCGCTGCGTGTCCTCATCGTGCCGCGAAGCAGCGATTCGGCTTGATACGCTTGTTTGACCTCAGAGTCGAAAAGATCAACAAACGCCGTAGTGACGTTCTGCGCCATTGCAGATACCTCCTAGTGGGTTTCAACAAAACGCTTCCGTTATCCGAGGTTCGGGCGGTCGCTTGCGCGTTATGGCCGCGCCAGCCAGTAGAATACTACATCTAACGGGCCGGTGCGCGGTTAGCCGTCAAGACCAAAATACACGCAAGCGATACTTATTGCAAGAGTTTAGGCTCTTTGCTGTGATTGGAACCATTGACGTTCCATTTTTGTGCGCCAAGCGGCATCAGTTTTCCAGCGAGGATCTGCGATTGCCGACTCAAGATCCTCCCTAGTGAAGTCTTGCTGCTCGACTACAGGCTTGATCGGAATGTTCTCATTCGTAATGGCCTGATGATATTTTAAGAACGCATTGATCGAGTCAGCATTGTTCAGAGAATATGCTATAGCTTCACGCTCAGAGTTGTTGAGAGGTGCCTTCTGCAAGATGCGCTCAGTCATTTGGATCTTCTCAGAGGCGTTAGAGCCTAACTTCTCCATCTCAGCGCGTTGATCGTATTGGATACTCTCTTGCTCATCCTTCGCCATAGATAAGACGCGACCGGCAAGATCCTCGAAGGCATCCTGGCTAATCCCGTTTTCCTTAGCCCAGTCCTGATATACGGCGACAGTCGGATCGTCAGAGTCCAAACCCTGATCCGCCAATGAAGATATATCATACTGCTCCGGTGCTTTATGTTTGCCCGACTTAAACTTCTTTTCCAGCTCCGCGTAACTTTTCGCCAGCTTTTCAACATCAGGGCCATCCTCATCCCAAAACTTTGCAGGGTAATACTCAGGGCGCTCTAGTGGCCCATCGTCATCATCAGATGACTGCATTTCCTCCTGCGGTTGTTCGTGAACCGGAATAGGTGCATCCTCTTGGGGAGCCTCCGGTTCCGATACGTTAATCATCGGTGCATCTGCATCCGCTTCTACTGCTGCCGCTTCTTCAGCCATTGTTTGACCTTCCTATTCTTTTTTCAATCATACGAACAATCTCTGCCATTCCTGTCCTAGCATAACCAAAGCTCGCATCTTCTCCAGGGTGCCAAGTCGGTTGCTCAATCGTAACGCTGCGCAAATGGCTTAGAACCTTCTGCCCCTCAGAACTTTTGAAAACCTTACCATACAGAATATCCATATCGTCGGCTCTTGGCGCTTCACTGACGGCTTGGGTTAATCCTTCCCAGCCTTCTGGTGAACTCATTGCATTGCCTCCATTGTGGCCCCACCATCAGTTGCAGCCGGTGGGCCTTGTTCTGCCATCATTGCTTGCTGCATCTGTTCCATCATCATTTGCTGCTCTTCCGGTGTGGTAAGCAGTTCTTGGTTTATGTTCATCTTGCTTGCGATGAATTGTGTTATGCGCGGGATAGACAGAGCCGCTTGACCCTGTGGGCCGAGAGCATTGGCGATCTGCATAAACTGCACAATGTCGTTTACCTCTTGTAGCTTCTGAGCCTGAGCCAGAGGCGCAACCGGAGTAACCTTAACCTCAACGCCGTTTACCTTCAGAGGTAGATCGATGAAGCCTTGCTGGTCCATGATAAACAGAATGCGCGATACAATCGGAACCATTGTCTCATCTATCAACCGGCCAAAGGCAGATCCCAGATTAGTCGCAAGCTCACGCGATCTTTCTGCAATCTCTGTTGCTGATCGAGCAGACATATTATCAGGCGGCAACGTGTCATCCATCAGGATCTTCTTCACGTTCATACGCAGATCATTCATCACGATCTGGCTGACATTAAAGTCACCGGCTCTAGGGAGGGGAGCCAGTGACGCACCCTGAGGACCACCGTTACGAGCGACACCGATGACCGAACCAGGCTGTATCTTGATATTCTGCGGGTTAAGAACGCCGTCATCTGCCGCTGTATATACACCAGCGATTGCCAAGGAAGCATTCTTGAGAACCAGCTCAACAGTTTTGTTAAGCGTTTTGATGTCAGAGATAGCTGTAACCAATGGGCCACGGCCATAGATCTCACCGGCCACCTTCATATACCGAGCAACGATAAACGGAGATGACTTCATTGTGCGATACACAAGCTCTTGCCGTTTGGCTGGCCAGATAACGTGATAGCAATAGATGCCAAGCTCGTAGTCATAGATCACCGCATCCATCAAATCGATCTCTTTGGATGGTGATTGTGCTATCGCTTCCGCTAGTTCTGTGGTTATCTCAGCATCAGGAAACTCTTGTGGTATCGTTTCAGCCTTCATGCGCAGCTTACGATAGACGTTATCGACGTTTCCGAATGTGCCTTCCTCGATAGCAACGAGATACTGAGGAATAGGCGTAAAGCGGATGGGTGTTACCTCATCACCAGGCGTCACCATCATCACGGCAGTACCTACGCAAAGATCTAGCAAGAACTCACCCATAGCCAGATCAAAGTTAGTCTGACGCATGATCTCAAACATACGGGTGGTATAAGCATCCAGAGCAGCCTGAGCCTGCGGTTGTTGCTGCTCTGGAATGCCGGTGCCTGCCTCAAGGCGACACCATTCCTTTTGCGGAGGAAACAAACCAGCTTGTATGCGATTAGCAAAGCGCTGGGTGGCATGTATGGCCGTAGAGTCAAAGACCCTAGACATCTTACCCTTGCCAGCTACACCGCCCTCATAATAGCCTGAGTACAGATTTCTCTGCGGTAGAGCGAACTCATAGCAATCCTCATAGATCGAGCGCCATTCATCCTTGCGAGCCTGAGCCTTGGCCTCACGTTCAATAATATCTCTTACATTCAGCCGAGCCATTTAATTATCCTTTTTTGTGCCGCTGGGCAAAGTTGCGAGCCGCCTCGACAGATCCAAACCCCCATGCCTTGAGAGCCAATGCCTTGCGAGTAGGCCGACCCTTCTCGTCTTTCATTGGGCCTTTCATACCGGCAAAGCGCGCAGCAAAACTAACGCGCCTTGGGTTCGTACCCTTTTTGACAGGAGCCTGTAGATTGCCACCTTCTTTTGCCTCAAAGTGCTTGCGACCAGCTTCGTTCAGACCGCCCTTGGGGTTTTGAAACTTCTTAGCAACCATGAAACCACCTTATCGACTAATGCGAATGTCAGCCGTTCCGCTGGTATGCTCGCCAGATTTAAAACCAGCACGATACAACACAACGCCAGATGGATCGAAGCCATAGGTTTCAATCGGAGAGGTGAATGTATCGACATCACGCGCAGTGTTATCGGGGTCTGATGGATCAAAGCTGCGTTGAACAGTTACAGTGCCAACGAATGTTCCGCTTACAGAGAAGTTGAAGTCTTTTGTGGAATAGATCCAATCAGTGAATTGACCATCGCCTAAACCAGTTGCCTCAACAACCCCAGTGTCCTTTGGTAAAATAGCCATTTATTTCGCCTTCTTTTTTGCTGGAGCCTTCTTTGCTGGCTTTTCAGCAGCAGCCTTTTCTTCTTTGGCTGGAGCCTTAGCAGCTTTCTTTACGTCATAAACTTTTTGAAAATCTCTAATACGTGTCATTGGCCACCACCTAACTTAGTTTGCGTACCTGGTCCTTCCTGGCGCGTTGGAGAGAACAGCAATCTCATTCCACCAGTACGGCGCAACCGGCGACGAGCCTGAGCGCCCTGCATCTCTGTGCGTTCCTGAGCTGCTGCGCGTTCCTCAGATCTTTTCTGAGCCGCCTGAGCATCTTTCTCTGCCTGAGTAGGGCCGCGGCGACCGCCGCCTAATAATCCCGCCATGTTAAAACCTCGTCATCATGTAGTAGTCAGCCCCCTCTGGGCCAAACTTTCTCATAACACTTTCTACCTCAAAACGTAGTGCTTTGGCAAACTTAAATGCGGTATCATTTTCCACTTTTACGCAGATTTGTAGCCTTCTGACCCCATAATCTTGCAAAGCGGTATCGGTTACGGCCCTTGCGCCACGCACAAGTGATATCGCATGACTGCCAATGTCCTCGCTGGGAACAAGCCACATCTCTGCCAAGCCATGCCAGATGTGTCGAATGCCAAAAACTATGACAACCTTACCCCTGCCAATCCCCGCCCAGCTCCATCCGTCCTCAGAGTTATCCCAAATATAATCTATGTAGTTGGGAATATATTCCATGTATTCTTTGTTATCATCGGACAGGCGCATCCTGGCGACATGCTCATAGCGCAGAGGAACAAGCTGCTCGTCGGAACTCATGCGGAACTCTGGAAGCTGCACTAATCCCATCAGAAGATCTCGAAGTCTGTTGTTGCGTTGAATGTCTGGCCACCGCCAAAGCTGCTGCCGTATGTACCGCGCCGCAATCGACGTTGCTCGCCGCCACCCAGCATCAGATACCCAAACGCATCCCCGCAGTGAGAATGCTCATTCTTTACCGGCATATCCTTAAACCGCTCTTGCCCAGCGCCGAGAGATTGACGCTTAAAGAAGTAACCACCGGCCAAAGACTTGCGAACCCGCAAGCATTTCTTGTTTATCATTAGCCCAGGCTTGCCACCCACCAGCCTATTCATAGGCGCAGCAGCAGCCTCACGGCGCACGTTGAAGGCGTTACTGTCAGTCGGAGATGCTTTGAAACCAATCGAGCGTAAGTGATCGAAGGCAGTGACCTCATAGATCTCATCGCGCTTGTTACCGGCGGGATCGCCCCATATCACCACATCAGCCTTATTGAAGCTCGCAGCGATCTTAGCCAGTAGCTCTTGCCCAAACCTCTCAAGACCCATGTCAAACGTCACAAGTTCATCGAGAACCTTCCACGCACCACCAGATGTACGCTGCCCAAAGATAGCGGCTGGCGTCAAACCAAAGTCAACGCCGATCTGCAAGGGATATTGCGGATCATATGTAACATCACCTGACATCATATCATCGTCATACTCAGGCCAAACCGGACGGCCCTCTTGCACAAACGTGTACTTGCCTTCAGCGTAGCACCTGATCCAGTCAGCGTTCTTACCGCCGAGAAGCTGCTCATAGTACCCGCTAGGCAAATGCGTTTTGTTTTCAGCAGATGGATTAACCATCCACCACTTGCCACCAGAGAACACAAAGCCATTGGCTTCTGGGTTTTCGGGCAGATCCTTAGCCGCTACTTCCAGCACACCACCAGGTTGCCGGTAGAACTTCCACGGAAACCGACCGCCGATAGGGTTCTTCTCTGCCAGCTCATGCCACCAATGATCCGCGTCAGGCGGGTTGGTGTCCATGATAATGCCATACCAAGACGCGCCACCATCAGATTGCGTAGGATAACGGCCAACACGGTGCGTCAGCCCGTCGATCACAGCCTTTGGTAATTCACGGGCCTCGTTTACCCATGCCCCTGTTAGCTCCAGAGACAACAGCTTACGAACATCTTGCGGCGTAGAAAGAGCCATGAAGATAACTTCGCAGTCTATACCAGGCGCACCTTCCCTCGAAGGCAGCTTCAGATGATGCGTGATAGGCGGTTGCCAGCGCATCGGCCCCCATACATCCTCTGGGAACAGCTCTTGCCATGTCTTGATCGTTGTTGTTCTTAGCTCTGGATAGGTATTGCGCACGATCACAAACCGAGAATACCGAATGCCATCACGCGGCGAGGGCTTTTGCTGAACAGCCTTGAGCATTATCTCAGCAGCGCAGCCGTATGACTTACCAGATCCAACCGGCCCCATCAGGCCGCGAACAAAAGATTTATCGTGTAGAAACTTCCAAACCGTTGCAGACTTGGAAAAATCCAAGTTCATGCTGGGAAGATCAGTCATATTCAGCGTCCAATCCCTTACGAGCTATCATTGCATACCACTCAACACCCTCGCTCACCAAAGCAACTCGCTCGATCTCTTCCAAGCAAGCTTCTAAATCCTGAATGCGATTTTTTAAACTTTTATGCACAGGTTGTCGCTTATAGGTCTTGGTTCTTGTTTTTGCGTGAAATGCCCATTTGCACTCAGGGCAACAAAATACTTGATCTATTCGTCGCGGAGAAAACATTATAGCACAGCTCCTTGTTTCATCCGCGCCCCCTCTGGCCCCAAAATTTTCATAATAGTTACAAGCCCTGAGTAGATCATTCTTAATCTCTGTCGTCATCATCTGCCTCATACGTTGTGGTAATGTCTGGCCCCTTCATGTTGATCCCAACAATCGAAGGCTTGTCCACGTTCTTCTCTACATCGAGCAAGCCACTAGCCTTAGCTAAGACGCGCAGAACACTTACCTTATCAAACATCTCAATCGTCGTACCATGCTGGCCAACAGTCACCTTCTTGATCGAAGCCAGAGCCTCATCAGGAATATCCTCTAGCGGCTTTACAGCACCAGTATGCAGATCAATGATGTCAGTAATACGAGCCGTACCCATAGCTATCAACTCAGTAGCCACAGCCTCTTTGTTCTGAGCCAATGTCTCCGAGCGGCCAATTCGACGCTGCAACAAACGCGCACCGCCAAACCGACCAACCGGCGGGATAGGCTTTATCTTATCCTCTTTTTTGCGTGACATCAGAACGGAATACTATCACCGCCCGTATCAGTATCGGCGCGGGAAGGTTGCTGAGAACGTGAGCCATCATCTTCAAACAGCTTCAGCCAGACCTCACCTTCCTTATTCGGAAGCGGCAATCCCTCCAGCTTAATGCTGATGCCCTTGTCATTCTGAAAAGCAATGCCATGACGCAACCAAACCGGCTTATCCCGACCTGGTACTTCCTTGGCTTGCACAACACTAAAACGCTTAGACATTATTTCCTCCTATACAGCGTTGCAAGTTCAATAACGATATTACAAAGAAAGCAATACCACAA
>Ga0208434_1001003_pt1 | contig 12169 bp, 24 predicted proteins | sample 13_taG_FD_184086 | JGI IMG/M metagenome (GOLD analysis project Ga0208434, IMG submission 184086) | Marine viral communities from the Subarctic Pacific Ocean - 13_ETSP_OMZ_AT15268 metaG (SPAdes) (version 2) | ecosystem: Environmental > Aquatic > Marine > Oceanic | place: Pacific Ocean | collected... | reverse complement strand
AAAAGAAAAATTAGATGTATCAGGTGCAGCAGTATTTACTGGTTCTCATGCTACAGGCACAAATGCTTATGGTGCAGCACAGGGAGTTATGATTCATGCTACTAGCTCTACAGGTTTTGTAACTGCTGTATCAAATGGTGCTAATGATGTTGACTTACAACTAAGAGGTTTAAATGGTGGTAATGCTAATGCAAATCAGTTAGTTTTAGACTCTCAAGGCAATGTTGGAATTGGAACGAGTACAGTTGGTACTAAGTTAAATATTAGAAGTGATGCTTCTGATGATGGTATTTTATTAGAAAAATCTGATGGAACAGATATTGCTAGATTATTTCACGATGGCACAACTACTAATGCAAGATTTGATATGTTTAGTGGTGGTTCTGCTACAGTACAAATTAAAGCTAGTGGAGATACACATTTCTCAGGTGGTAATGTTGGAATTGGCTGTAGTCCTAGTGCCAAACTTCATGTAGCAAATGCAGCAACAGAAGAATATATTTTTGAAACTACAAGCAACAATACAAGGTCGCAAGTAGAAGTTAAGTCAAAAGATAGTTCAGGTAATGCTGTTCAAACAAGAATAGCTAGTATGGGTGATGGTGTGTATGGAATGCTTTATACGCTTACGAATCATAATTTAAGTTTTTCTACAAATAATGCAGCTCCACAAATGACTTTAGACACTAATGGGCAAGTGATGATAGGTCATGCAAGTTCTTTTGCACATGCAGATGCAGATAATCTAGCGATAGGAGATGGTACAAATAATTCAGGTCTAACTATATATACAGGTAGTGATAAAGAATCTTCAATTATATTTGGAAATGGTGGTACAAATGGAAATATTGAAGCTGGTATTAAATATTATCATGAATCACATGGAACTGTAGCTAACAGAAGGGCTCTGACATTTGCTACTGGTGGTTCTATGCAAGAAAGACTCCGTATCACATCGACAGGTGTCGTAGACATAAAAAGCGGTGGAACTGAATCTGCTCCTAGTTTAATTTTTGAAGGAGATACAAATACAGGATTATTTCATGGTGGAGACACTTTAGGATTCTCTACAGCAGGTCAAGAGAGAGCAAGACTGGATTCTTCAGGTAACTTGTTGGTGGGTAAGACTTCTACAGCCTTTGGTACAGCAGGTGTTCGTGCAGTTTTTAATGGTCAATTACAAGCTACTGCTGATGGTAATGAACCACTAGGTCTTAATAGGCTTTCCTCAGATGGTTCTTTAATAGACTTTTACAAAGATACCTCACCAGTTGGAAGTATTGGTGCTAATGGCGGACACATTTTTATAGCTGGTCAAGGCGGTATGGGGCTTAGACTTTTAAGCACAAATGTTGTCCCAGCAGATGGTGATGGTAATAGTTCAGATAATACTAAAGATTTAGGTGGTGCTTTGGCTAGATTTGACGATATATACGCCACCAATGGAACTATCCAAACTTCTGACAGAAATGAAAAACAAGATATAGCAGAATTAACAGATGCAGAAACTAGAGTAGCTGTTGCAGCTAAAGGACTATTAAGAAAGTTCAGATGGCAGTCTGCTGTTGAAGAAAAAGGTGAGGAAGCTAGAATCCACTTTGGAATTATAGCTCAAGATTTACAGGATGCTTTTACTGCTGAAGGATTAGATGCAAGTGATTATGCTATGTTTATATCTACTACTTGGTGGGAAGCAGAAGAAGTCATACCAGCAGTAGAAGAAGAATTAGATAAAGATGGCAATGTAGTTACAGAAGCACAAGAGGAAAAAATTGTAATTAATACTTATGATTCAAAAGAAGAAGCTCCTGAAGATGCAATAGAAAAAACTAGATTAGGAGTTAGATATTCTGAACTTTTAGCATTTATTATTGCTAGCATTTAAAAGAACAGTATATAATTTAATTAAAATAAACTTATAGGAGAGTTAAATGAGTAAAGAAAAAGATATGAAAGAAAACCAAGAACCAGTAGTAATCACATTTAATGGCACAGAGTATAGAGCTTCTGATTTAAACGAAGAGCAAATGGCTTTAGCTGCTAAGTTAAATGTTGCTGGTAAAAAACTAGCTAGACTTCAAGATGCTTATGATGATTATGTCATCACTAACGAATACAAAAACTTAGTGATTGAATCATTTGATAGAGCTATTAATGTTGAAGTTGAAGCTGAGGTAGAAGAGGAAAAATAAATGCCAACTCGTAAGACTACAGCAGAAGTCCACACACAATTACAGGTACATGAAAAAATGTGCGAAGAGAGATGGAAAACTATTTATAGAAAAACTGATGATTTACAAGCATCAATAAATAGTATGAGAATGTGGCTTTTAGGTGGTCTTACAACAATAGTGGCATCCTTGATTACCATTATAGTTAGAGGTTTATTCTAACAAACAAAAATTTATGAGTATTATAAAAATAGCTGAAGTAGCAAATAACGTACTGGACAAATTTGTTCAGGACAAAGACCTTAAAGAACAACTATCACATGACTTACAAAAAGAACTTATATCTTTGGATAAAGCACAAATTGCTCTTAACTCTGAAGAAGCGAAGAACAGGAACTGGTTTGTATCAGGAGCTAGACCCTCTATACTTTGGATTTGTTCATTTGCTTTGGCTGTACATTATTGCTTACTGCCTATTGCAACTTGGATAGCTGTTGTTTGTGGAGTTGATTTAAAACTTGAAGCTCTTGAATTTGATTTTTCACAACTTACTACGATTCTTTTATCACTTTTGGGAATGTCATCACTTAGGACATTTGAGAAAACCAAAGGTGTCCATTCAAAATAAAATGTACGACAACATTAAAGAAATGCTAATCAAGAATGAAGGATTGGTATGTCAACCTTATCATTGTAGTGCTAATAAATTAACAATAGGCGTAGGCAGGAACTTAGAAGCTAATGGTATATCAGAAGAAGAAGCTATGTATCTTTTGGAAAATGATATCAATAGAGTTGTAGCTAATTTAGATAAGATGTGGGAAGTATGGAGAAGTTTCCCTGTTCCTGCTCAAGAAGTATGTGTTGATATGGCATTTCAAATGGGCATAGCAGGATTTATGAATTTTAGACAAACACGAGCTCTGATGGAGATGGGTTGTTGGTTGGAAGCATCAGAGGAAGTATTAAGAAGTAAGTATGCAATTCAAACACCAAATAGGGCAGCTAGGAATTCAAGAAAACTAGCTTTGTGTAAAAGTGCCAAGAAAAACATCAGACCAACATCAAGCTAATTCAAGACTTGGTGCATTAGGCGAATCATTAGTTCAAACCTTCTTGCTTGAATACGCTGACTTTTGTTACCCCACCCAAGAAAAACATCCTGCTGATTTAATGGTTGAATTTGGTTCAGCTAAATATACAGTGCAAGTAAAAAGCAGAAGAGCCACTAAAGAAAAGAAGTTTATCTTTGCTGCTGAGAACTCAAGGTCACAATCTGAAACTTATAGAAACTATCATTGCGATATATTAGCTTTTGTATTCTTTGATGGAGAAGAGAAGCGAATCATGTTCAAAGCAAATACATCATCACAAAACTATTTTACTTTTGACAAGAAAGTTATCACTGAATCTATGGAATTAGATTCTCTAAAAGAAACACTAGACAATCTAAGCTCAGTACCAGTTCTAAATCCTTTAATTTAATTTTTATATATTTATTTACATATTTCTATATATATGTATATAATACCTTATGTTAATTAAAAATAAGGAGTTAAATAACATGACAAAACAAGAAAAACACAAAACACTTCAAACTTTAGATGAAATATCTTTATTGTTAGATGAAGCAGTAGAGAAGTATATTAATGATTTACCAGCAGAAGCTAGAATCAAATATGCTGATGTATTTTCACACATAGGTCGTGCTGAGGATGGTTTAATCAATGTTGCTTATGAATTAAAACTTAATGAGCAAGTATTATGACTAGATACACACTACAAGTTCAACTACCTAGCTTAGGCTGGGTGGTTGCTATCAAGACTAGCGACTTATTCTACATGGCTAAGAAGAGAGCTAGATTAATTGCTCAAGGGCATAAGGTTAAATTAACTAAGGAGAAGAAATAATGGACTATCAATTATTAATATTAGTAGCTGCTGTAGCTTACCTATCTTATGGTGCTGCACTTTTAATCAATGACAAGAACAATAGAAAATGAGAGAGATAACATTAAACGAAGTAGGGCAAACAAAACCCTTGATACTAAACATAAGACAAATCAGAGGTTACTACAGGGATGTCTTTACTGGTGAAACTAAAGTGCAAACAGAGAATAGAGAATATGTAGTCAGAGATTCTTTATACGAGATAGGTTATTTGATGGGAGTTAATAAATGAAAATAGAATCATTAAAGAGCTTTGAATCTAAGCAAAAGGGTCAGGCTCTTATTTATAAAGACTTACCCAACGAGGACTATCATGCAAGCGTAGGTATCAGCAGTAGTTATGTTAGAAGATTTGGGCAATCCCAACTTCATGCAGTTAATCATTCATCTGAATCTACTCCTGCATTAAAGTTTGGAACAGCAGCTCATTCTTTATTAGTAGAAGGACAAGAAGCATTTGATAAAGAAGTCAGGGTGCTTACAGGTTCTCCTTATACTAAAGCATACAAAGAAGAGAAGGCTGAATACGAAGAGCAAGGATTCATAGTATTAAAAGAAGATGAAGCTGAAATTATTACTGGTATGAAAGAGAATATGATATATGAGGGTAATGCTTATCTAAATGCAACTGGCAAGATACCTGAAGCAAGTATCTATTGGTATGAAGATGATGTGCTATGTAAATGCAGACCTGATGTTATGTGTCCGCCTTTAGATGAACCTAACTCAGATAACAAGATAGTTATCATTGATTATAAAACTACTATATCTTGCGAACCTCATGCTTTTAATTATTCAGTTAAGAAGTATGGCTATGATATGCAAGCTGCTTATTATAGAAGAGGAGTTGAGATGGCAGGATATGAAGTAACTGATTTCTTATTCATAGCCCAAGAGAAAGTACAACCTTTTGCATCTAAGGTCTTTAGAATCACAAAAGAACAAATGGATTATGGCTGGACTATGATGGAGCAATACCTGAATGATTATAAAGAATATCAAAAGGGTAAACCTCTTAGTATTTACAATAGTCCTAATGTTGTGGATTTGGTGTTGTAAGTAAGGGCGAATAGATATATGAGAGTATTTAGATTTATGGAGAGTTTATCTTACGCCCTTGAGATTAGTATAAGGGTTTTTGGAAGAGTAGGTAATAAAGTTCTAGCTTTATTATCAAAATAATATTAATATTAAAAACGGAGAGTCATTATGGACGAAAAAACAAAAAAGGCACTTTGGATTCCTGAAGAATTACATAAGGATATCAAGGTGTTTGCAATCACAAATAATATGAACATTGAATCTGCTACTCAGCTATTGCTGAAGCTAGGCATGGTTTCCTACAAGGAGAATAATCATGGGTCAAAATAGTGCAGCAGTTGAAAAGCGTAGAAAAGAACTAGAACAAGAAAAACTAGATAAGCAAATCAAAACATATTATTTCCAAAAAGGTGCTGGTAAGCATTACAGGGAAGTAACCTATATGAGTGGCAAAGTAGTTAGGACTGATTACGATGCTTGAATGGATTCTATATTTTATTGCAGGAATATTTGGATTAGTATTTATAGGAATCATTTTAAGTGTATTAGCATTTATATACATAATTAGAGAGTTAGATTAATGGTAAACAGCAGAAATAAAGGTGCAGCATTTGAGAGGGTTATAGTTAATAAACTTAATGCAGTTTTAGAAGAAAAAGGTTTAGATGAGAGAGTAAAGAGAAATCTTGACCAGTATCAAACAAAAGGCATGGCTGACATTTATTTCAGAAACTTTGCGATTGAATGTAAAAGATACAAGAACAATGGCAAACAAAACATTTACAAGAACGAATGGTGGCAACAAGCAATAGATAGTGCTGGTGATAACTTGATACCAATATTGATATACAAGTTTGATAGACGAAGCATTATGGCTGTCGTGCCATTATTTTTAATGAACAACTTTGATAAGGCTAATTGGCAATGCACATATATGTGTCCTTTATCAGATATATGTGAAAGGTTAGATGAAATCATACAAAGAGCAGATGGATTTAAACAGCTACCTGCTTGAGCAGGACTTTGAAGATTATTGTAGGTTTGCCTATGAAAAGATACAAAGTGCTTGCGAATTTCTCGGAATTATAAATGACGAGGATTATGAGAGTTTTAAGGAAAGGTGTTATACCCAACTTGAAGCTGATTATTTAAACAGTATTGAGAAAACAATACATTAACTAGGAGAGTATATGGATATACTAGGTGGGATGTCTAATCCCAACAATGAGAGTCAGCAAGTTTATCTTGCTTTTAAAACATCACATCAGCAGTTTTTTGCTAATGGTGAAACGCCTGTAGATTTTCAATACATGCAACTTGACCCTGCAACATTCAAATCAGGATGGGGTAGATATACAAAAGTTAGCGGTTTTGAATATGTATGGGATGATAAATTCACTGTAATTAGTCCACAACCTGCTGATGACTATAAAAGAGCATTTAGTGCTTGGGTATTTCCTCAAGGAGCACAACATGCTTATTTATGGCAAAGATTTAGTTGGGCTGAATCAACTGCATTTAATAACATTTTAAATGGATTTTGGAATCAGATGGATGCTAATTCAGATAGCTTGCCTGTAGTTAAGTTTGAAGGTTCTAAACCCATTCAAGTTGGTGCAGGTAATTCATCCGACATAAAATTCAGCTTTGCTAAATTTGCACCAAGAAGTGATGGTTTTGTAATACCTCAATGGTATTTAGACCAAGAAGCACCAGTAGAGGATACATTTAAGAGTCCTAATGATGGTCTTAGCGATAAAGTAGCTGAGATGGTTAGTCAGAATGAATTAACAGATGATGATATACCTTTCTGATGCAATCAGTAGATTGGCAAAGAATAGCACCTGAAGTTGCAAAGCAATTACTAGGTGAACCTACTAGCACCTCATCTAATGAATTAAGATGGGGTCGCAAGGGTTCTTTTGTTCTTAACTTAGAAGCAGGCACTTGGTTTGATTTTGAGAATGATACAGGTGGTGGATTAATAGATTTAATCAAACATATGAATCAAGATGTCAATACAGTTTTAAAACAGTTTGGTTATGACTTAGCATTACAATCTAATGACTCCTTATTAAGCGGTTTTTCCCCCTTAAAAACAAAGACCGCAAGTAGTGCTAAGTCATTCTCTAGACAGCAAATGATTGACCTTTACAAACAAGCTATTGTGAAGGTCAAGTATGCTGATAACTTTATGGTTTTAAGATTCCCTGAAGGACATTTCATAAAGCAAAAATATGCACCATTTACCCTCAACAATGATGCAACTTGGTCTATGAAGCGACCTGAAGGCTTACTACCTATTTATTATACTGATAAGCATAGGGATATGCCTATTATCATAAATGAAGGTGAGAAGGCTCTACGTGGCTCAGAAGCGATTTATGAAGGAGATAGTTGTACTTGGCATGGTGGGGTTAATGCTTGGCAAAAAGCAGATTGGAGTCCTATATTTGGTAGAGATGTTTGGATATTTCCTGATAATGATGAAGCTGGTATTAAGTGTGCAAATGATATAGCTAAGATGTTAAAAAAGAATGGTTGTAAAGTAAAAATAGCACAACCACCTGAATCATTTAATGAGAAAGATGATTTATATGATGCATACACAAGGGGTGATTTTAAAGAGTCAAAAGATTTAGAAGAATACATAATTAATTGCACTGAGAAGAAACCTAAGGGTGCTGTTACTTTTACAAGAGCAGATGAAGTATTGAGACAGGTAGATAATCCTGATTGGCTCATAGAAGATGTAGTAGAAAAAGAATCATTAATGTGTATCTTTGGAGCTCCTAAAAGTGGTAAGTCATTTATTGCTATAGCTATGGCAGCTTGTATTGCTAAAGGCGAGAGGTTTTATGGCAATAAAGCATATGCTAAACCAGTTATGTATGTATGCGGAGAAGGTCAAAGAGGTGTTAAAAGAAGATTAGCAGCATGGCAACAAGGTATGTTTGACTTAAATAATGTGCCTTTATATCTATCAGATAGAGCAGTTAGGGTAAACGACCCTGATGATTTTAAGATGTTAGAAGAAGAGATAGAAGAACTTACTAAACAAGTAGGTGATATCGGCATGATTGTTATTGATACGTTTCAAAGAAACTTTATAGGTAATGAGAATAGTGCAGAAGATGTAGGTAACTTTATTAATAAATTAGATGGACTTATATCACACTATAAGTGCTGTATATGTTTAGTGCATCATACAGGTCATGGCAACTCTAATAGAGGTAGAGGTTCAAGTGTAATGGGTGCATCTTTAGATTATGAGTTTAAGGTCAATAGAAAAGATGAACATATTGTTGGATTTGTTGATGAACAAATGCTTGTATCTTTTGAGCAAACATTAAATAAAGATGGTCAAGGTATGGCTCTTAAAAACTTCATGTTTAAAGAAGTAGATATCATTGGTGAAGGTTTGAATCTTACATCAGGTTTCTTAGAAGAGACTGATGTGCAGATACAAGATAAAAAAGGTCTTAGTCCTGCACAACAATTAGTATTAGATGCACTAGAAAGAGAAGCTATATTTAAGAATAAAGAGCATCCTCAAGATGTGTATTTAATGCCTGCTGATTTGACTGGAAAAGTAGTAGATTTTGATGGAAATGCTAAATCTCCTGAATCAATTAAGAAGATGTTAGGCAAATTAAAAGAGCTAGGAGAGGTGATTTATGACGAAAAAGCAGGTTATCAATCTAAAGAATTTTCTAAATTAGCACCAAAGTTTGATGATTAGCAGGGAACAAAAACAGGGAACTCAGGGAATTTTCAGGGAATTACAGGGAGTTTTTACATGAAAAACAAGAATTATCAGGGAGGGAAGGGATATATACCTATGGTATATCCCTCCTCCCTATAAATGTTCCCTCTAATGTAGGTATTATTATGAAAACATATATAGATGAAACTTTAGAAAGCAAATTGAAAGAATTAAGAACTTATGAACTTGATACTTATGTTAAGTGGGGTAATAGAAAACGTATCTTTAAAATGGTTGGTGTGCAATTTGAAATTAAGTTTTGTAAAGCAGAACAATTACTAAAAGAATCTTTACAAAATGATTCTGCTCAAAAGAAACTTAAAATGGTTGAAATGATGATAAGAGCTTTTGAGCAATTAAATATTAAATGTGAAGAAAGTGGTTACATACAAATACAACCTAATGCTAGATGTTTTAACTTTGATAATAAGACAGCTTTGATTTGCGATACTGATGCTGATAAACCTGTTTTAGAAAAAATACACAAAGATGAAAAGGATATGGTGATATTTAGCGTAGAAGAATTATTAAGATGTTTACCTAAAGATTTTATGCAAGCAAAAGTATTGCTATCTAGATTAGATAAATCAGTTAATTTTCAGAAGGTAAATTATGTCTAAGTGGCATGGTGGTAAAGGTTCAAAACGTAGACCTGAAGATAAGAAAAAGATAGATGCTAATTGGGAAAAGATATTTGGCAAAAAGAAAAAGGAAAAGAAGAAGTGAATAAGTTTTATAACGAAGATTTACCTTATGGAGAAGCTGGAGAAATGTTTGTATTAGATATTATCAACAGGAAGCATCCAATGGCATACAAGATGCAAGGTAACTTTAGTGAATACGACATTATGATTCCTGAGATAGAAAAGACTATAGAAGTTAAAAGAGATAAGCGTACTGATAGAACAGGTAATGCTTTTATAGAAACTTATTGTAATAAGATTAAATCAGGAATAAACGTAAGTACAGCAGACTACTGGGCATATCTAACTAAGACTATGCTGTATTGGATTAAGTCAAATGAATTAAAGATATGTATATCAGAAAATAATATACCTGAAGGTAAGAACTATAAGATTGATGGCAAGATAATAGATGCTTACTTGATACCTATAGATATATTTAAAAACTATTGTATGCGAATAGATACATTAACTGAGGAGCAACTATGCCAATTAAACTAAAACAAAGTGCTAAGATACGAGATAGAGCTACAGGCAAAACAACTACAGAACACTACTACTTAAAGTGTATGACACTTCAGGAACTGAATGATTACATTGAATCATCTAGTGCTAAGAAGAAGGTCATACAAAAATGTAAGAATGAAATAATAAGGAGAGAAGCATTAAATTTTTAAAACCATATGGCATTCATAAAAAATGCAAAAAATGTGAATTAGAAAAAAATATAAAAGATTTTTATATGTCTAAGCATAAATTTAGAAAAAAAAATGCTTATTCAATATTGCCGAGAAGATATTGTAAAAATTGTCATTATGAAATTAAACAAGATTATAGAAATAAAAGAAAATTAAATGGCTGTAATTATGATTCTGAATATAGTAAAAAAAGAAGAAAGTTAAATCCATTATGTGATTTAGAATATCAAGCAAGAAAAAAAAATATATCGTTAGAATGTTTAATAACTTACAAAAAACAAAAAAAATATTTAAGAGAGCAAAAATTAAAATTAAAAAATTTAAAACAAAGGTTGAATAAATTTAAACCAAAGTTAATAAAAAAAGATTTAAACTGGTACAAGGAATATTACAAAATATCAACTACTTTATGGAAGGAACTGACTAAAGATAGTCCGTTGGATAATACATTAATTTATAGAATTAAATACAGGTATGATACAGAATTTAATTTAGACGAAAGACTTAAAAACCAAATTAAAAGAAAAACAAAAAAATATCCATACCTAGATGGCTGTGTAAGACAGGCAGTTAAACATCAAACTAATTCTAAATATTTTAAAATTTTAGGATATACAAGAGATAAATTAAAAAATCATTTAGAAAAACAATTTACAAAAGACATGACATGGAAAGCATTTAGAAATGGAGATATACATATTGACCATATAAAACCACAATCATTATTTAATTTAAAAGATATAAATGATATTAAAGAATGTTGGTCTTTAAACAATTTGCAACCATTATGGGCAAAAGACAATATAGTTAAATCAAATAAATATAAGGAGAAATAAATGACAAAAGAAAAGATTGATTATGTAAACTCGCCACCTCATTATCGTAAGGGGTCTATAGAATGTATTGATGCAATCAAAGCTGCACTAACTCAGGATGAATATAAGGGATATTTAAAGGGAGCGGCACTGAAATACATTTGGAGAGAATCTTACAAAGATAGCAATATACAAGACTTAAAGAAGTCTGTTTGGTATATTAATAAGTTAATAGAACATTATGAGAACCTATGAAGATAGATAAACAAAAATTAGAACAGAAAATTAAAGAAGGCAAATCATCGCATGATATTGCTATGAGCTATGATGTACACCCCTCTACTGTAAGAAGAAAAGCTAAAGAGTTTGGATTAAAGTTTGAGACACAATCATACTGGAGAAAGAGATGACAGTAAGTATTAAGATTGAATCTAATGTTAAGGAACTTAACAAGAAGCTAGGAATCTTTCAAAAGAAGCATATGCCACAAATTGTATCCGACTCTATAAATGAGGTAGGCGTAAAAGGTGTTAATGCCATGAGAGCTCAATTACTAAAGAAGCTAGATAAACCAACTAAGTTTACTTATACAGGTGTTAAGTTATTTAAAGCTAAACCTAATGACCAGTCTGCTTTAGTATTTATACCTGACATACAGGCTAAGTATTTAGAGAAACAATTTGAAGGTGGTGTTAGAACTCCTGAGAGAAATAAGATACCAGTGCCTGTAGATAAGGGAAAGATAAATGCATTTGGTAATATAAAAGGCAAAAGAACTGGTTTAGTTAAGCGAAGCACTGAGTTCATTGGTAATGTAAGAGGTGTTGATGGTGTATGGAGAAGGACTGGTGGCAAACGTAATCCTAAACTAAAACTAATCGTAGCTCTTGAGAGTTCAGTATTTTACAGAAAGCGTATTGAGTTCTATAAAACTGTTACAGGTGTTGTGCAAAAGAACATGGATAAGATATTAAATAAGAACCTCAGAAGGATAGTTAGCAGATGATAGGTTCTTCTACAACATTCAACGTGGGTTATTCGCGAC
>Ga0208434_1001002_pt1 | contig 12173 bp, 10 predicted proteins | sample 13_taG_FD_184086 | JGI IMG/M metagenome (GOLD analysis project Ga0208434, IMG submission 184086) | Marine viral communities from the Subarctic Pacific Ocean - 13_ETSP_OMZ_AT15268 metaG (SPAdes) (version 2) | ecosystem: Environmental > Aquatic > Marine > Oceanic | place: Pacific Ocean | collected... | reverse complement strand
ATAGTGTTTTACGCCTTTCATTATTTCTTCCCCATTAGTTTCATTGCTTGTCCTACACCTTTAATTCCAAATGAGCTACTTACAGCTATAAATAAAAGGTACTGATACCAATCAGGCAGAGTATTGAGTACTTCAAAGCCTGTTCTTACGTATTCTGTCATACTAGGTATGAATACTAAAATTGCTGGAGCAAGGAGAACAACTAAAGCAAATTCATCTTTCCAACTTGCATCTGTGGCATCAGCCATAGACTTTTCCCACGCTACCTCGCCTGTTGCTACTTTCTCTGCAACAACTGCTTTAGCTCTAGCTTGTGCTACTTTAGCTTGACCATCAGCCTTAACTTTTTCTACCTTGCTGTTCATCCAAGAACCTGCAAGATTGGCTATAGGTCCTATTAACGCTGTGAGCATGTGCATCCCTTTTTAGTAAACCTACTGTCAATCCACACTTTACCGTAGTACAGAATAAATAACCACGCAGTAAACAACGCACCTTCTAGGTACGATAAATCATTCCACGCATCTAATACCATATTCTCCATCAAATTCTCCCTTGTGACTTATGTAACTGTTTTACGTATTGTCTGTAGAATTTATTGCTTATTTTGTTTAATATCTTAAACATTGTAAAATTAATTGTTGCTAACATTTCCATCTTCTTCTTGCCTGCCTTAAACGACTGTTCGGGTCTTTTGCCGCTTTAGGAAACTTTTTCATTTGTCCTGCACTTCTTGCACAATAGGACTTTCTACGTTTGGCAGCCTTGCTACCTTTCTTTACTTTACCTGTAACTGCTGTCTTAAGCTTTGATCCGGGATTATCCCTTCTGTACTTAGCTACACCTTTTTTAGTCATACCTGCACCCGACTTAGTTGGGCGTTTATGACCACCTTTGATGGTGTGACCTTTCATTGTACCTTTTTCAGACATTGTTACCTCATAATTATCAAGAGGGCAAGTTGCCCTGCCCTCCCGAAGTTAGTTGTTACGTACCAGTTGTTACACTAGCAGTCTGCTTTGGACCTGTTCCAATGTCACACATAATTGCTATGACTCTGAAACGACCTGCAGTAACGCCTGCACCCAATGCTTTAACTTGGATTGCGTCAGCAGCGATAACTGTGTTGATACCTGCAGCTTTTAAATTAAACTGGTATATCGCATCAGCATTACCATCTACTCCGTCAGCAAACGCATCAATGTCAGTACTTAAACCAACATCGTAAGTTAAACCTGATCCACCTGCTTCAAGAACGTCAAGACATCCACCGATAACAATTGTGTTATCTGGCACGTCGATCATCTTTACAACGTCATTTGCAGAAAGATTTTGGTCGGCTGCATCAAAGATTCTTGATTGAACCATGTAAGGTCTTGGCACATTGCCCGGATGTCCTACAGTTCCACCACCTGCGATGGTATGATTATAATCAGTCATTAATTAATCCCCCTTACGCAAAATCTATGACGCCACGAACTATTGATTCTGGTCTTAAAACTTTTCGACCAAAAACGTGTAGTCCTCTAACGACATCAGAGAATGATTCAGTTGAACGTACCACTTCAGTCTTTGCGATGTGAGACGCTGTAGAAGTACTAGAGATATGTCCTGCCATAATAACGTTCTCAGAAGCGTCTGTAGCGACACCTGATAATGTTACTTGGTCAGTACCTGCTGTACTATTTAATGCAGTAGACTTGTAGCATCTGAATCCTGCAAGTGTACCCGGAGTTGCAAGTCCGTTTCTTAGGTTTGAAGACGCATCGCCAGTTACCTGTACTTCTGCCATCTTGTTACCTGCTTGAAACATCTTCTCGTAGAAGATTGGAGGAGCAACAAACCATCTGTTCTCTTCTGGCACAGACTGGTCATCAAGCACTCTAGCCATTAATAGCATGAGGTTGATACCTGCATCATCAGCTTCCACGTTAATTGGAGCAGATGCTGTACCTAAAGCTGAATTAGTAGTTGTTAATCCACCTGATAAACTTGCATCGTCAGCACCAGCAATACCTGCACCGTCTGACATAGCCTGTAGTATGTTGGCATCGAATTTTCTCTTTAGAGCAAAAGCACCTGAAGAAGTTGCTAATGCTTCAAAGTTGACATGTGAATGTCTTTCTTCGATGTCATCGATTTTAAATGCAAAAGCATTTGCTTGGTCAACGGTCATTGTTATCTGATCGTCTGCCAAGTCTTGTGCGTTAACCACAGAACCTCTTGTGTACGCTGACACAGTAAGTGTTGGTTCTTTTATAATGTTAACAGTGTCGCCAAAGTTTTCAATTTCGCCAGTATAGTCGGTATTCGTAATATCTTCTGCAACCGAAGCTCTACGGAAGAACTTAAGAACTTTTTGGCTAAAAATTGAGGGAGCAAAGTTACCTGACGGTAAGTTAGCGTACCCTGCAGCTGTATCAAAAGCCATTTTCTTATCCTTCCTCTATTTGAGGTTAGTTATTGAGTTATTCGCCCTTCTGCTCGTGCTTGATCGATTTCTTTTTCAAATTTCTCAAACTCCCACGATTTCAGTCTGGCGATGTCGGACATCTTCCAAATCTTTCCTTTTTGATCAGATACTGCAACTTCTTTTGGTTGAGTCTTAGTAACCGTAGCTGCTGCATCATTCCCACTAGATTTGGTAGTAGATTTTTTAGTAGATATGCCCATCTCTGCTTTGTAAAGGGATATAACCTTGCCTGCCCATTTTGCATCAGTATTATTTTTATAAATACCATCGCTAATTTGTTCAGGTTGATCATCGAGCCATTGAAGAAATTTATCTTCAGTTTTTAACTCACCAAAATCAGGATGTGTACGAAGTAATTCTTCATACGCCTTTTCCTTTTTAAGAGATTTTTCTCTTTCTTTGACAGATGCTATTTCTTCTCTTAATTTTGCAACTTTGGCTTCAGTCTGAACTCCTGCTACAGTTTCTACCACTTCAAAAACATCAGGATAACGTTCTTTAAACTCTTCGAGTTCTTCCATAGTTTTTGGAGGAGTTGTTCCTCTTGGCATTTCCTGAACACGAGCTTTTATTGATCTAAGCTCACTTGCTAATTCTTCACGTTCACTTTTAAACTCATTAAGTTTACTATCATAATGTTTTTTTAAATCATCATAACGTTTTTTGTAATCGTGATCCTCTTTAGCTTCTGCAAAACTTTCAGTTGCTCCTTGAGTAGCCACTTCTTCAGTGGGGTCTTGAGCTTCTACTGGTGTTTCTATATCATCGTCATCCTTATCCACATCTTCACGATATTTATTTTTGTAAAGATTTGGATTGTTAACTACTCCAAAGGAGTCATTTGGTTTGTTTGCTCTCGCACCTTTTACTTGTGTTGCCATTGTTATTACCTCATTTATTGCAGTGCCACATGGCTGTGGGTAGCTGCTTCGGATGTCAGGGCCAGTGATATTACTGGGTAGCTGACGAATTTACCCCATAAAACTAGTTGACTCTCTAGGATTCCCATATTCGTCTTGGGTATCAAACGGTCTAGTTTCTGGTATAATCTGTTTTTCTGGTATAATTTGTTTAGGTTTAAGTTTAGTTTCTGGTATAATATTAGAGGGTCGCTTTTTAATTTCTGGTAAAGTATCTAACTTTTTAATTTGTATTTGTTTAGGGTCAACACTCTTTATATCTACTCCCGGAACTTTATTAAACCAAGTCATTAAATTGTTTGCACCATTTTTCATGTAACTACTTTTTTTACCAAACTTAGGATTTTTGTGTACATGTGTTTGATAAGCTTGTGCAAGATTAGCATTGGGTTTAGCCATAGCTTCTCTAAAGGGTTTATATATATCTAATCCTAAACGACCACCAAAATGTTCAGCAACTAACACTGCCTTCATTCTTGGGTTAGCTATATTTTTTAACTTGGTAAACCTTTTATCAAATTGTTCCATCTTGTGATACAACATCATATCACTTATATACTCAGCATCTTCTGAACTTAGTTGTAACTTTTTACCAGACTTTTCCCAAGCTCTCTTAGCTGCCAAGCCTTGTTTTCCAATAAAAGGTTTAAACCGTTCAATCATCCCGTCACTAAACCCAATAGTTTGTAATTCTTTTGCAGTGTGTTGTCCTAAATCAACACCTCTGCCTATTGTAACTCCACTTTTACCTATTGGCATACCATTTCGTGATGGTATGTACCCTTTAACTTTTACCCCACCCTCTTGCATGTTTACTGCACCTTTTACAAGATCAAAGAATTTACGTTTTTCTGCACGAGTCTTTTCTAAATCTACAGGGAGTTTTGGGGGTTGTGCAAATCCTTCTTGCACTTCAGGCTTTGGTTTTTTAATTCTAGGAGTGTATTTCTCTGATGGTAGATCGCCCTGCCCACCTATACCGAATAATGGTAAAACTCTATCTTGAATAAATTGTTTAGTATCGTCAACTACGCCTGCTTGCTTTTCAACTTTAGTACCTTCTGCAGCTCTAACAGCGTTTGTTGGAGTATTTTCTCTTTTAGCTACTTGTTGCTGTATCTCTTGTGTTCTTTTTTTACCTCGATTGTTTATCTTACCTAAACGGTCATACCCTATTTCTTTTGCAATTTCTTTTGGAATAAAAACTTCGTTTTGAGATACAAGTAATTTTACATTGTCCTTTATACTTATTGTAGGATTTCCAAAGCGTAAGTCAACCCCTTTCTCTTGTAAATTTGACACAGCACTATTGATCATTCTTTGTATGTCTTGTTTTCCTGCAAACTCAGCTGCTGCGGCATTGATAATGTAGTCTCCGTCTTTGGCATCCATCGGCTTATCGTCAGCTATGGTCTGCTGGGGTGTAGCTTGAGGATTATACCCACCTATATATCCCGGAGCTTGTATAGTTGTAGGTTCTTGCATAACTCGTGTGCCTATAGCCATTTTCTTTGGCTTACGTAATTTAAAACTATTAGCTATTGAACCTCCCATAAACCTACGAAGAACAGGTCCTGCTGTATCACTGTAAAACATATCACGAATAACTTCTTTGTCTTCTTCTGACATTTTACCGTATCGTTGTTTTATTAAGTTTTCAATATCTTTAGGGTTCATAGTTTTCCTACAATGTAACAGATTGGTTCTAGTATTGCTCTTTCAATTCTACCACCTAAGTGTCTTTTGTTACCTCGTTGTTGTAGCCAAATGTCAGCAGTACGTCTTTTTGCTACACCCTCTAACCATTTTTTTACTATCCTATTAGGTAGACTATCTTCAGTGTAGGCGTACTTAATTAGAGGTCTGAATAATTTATGATATCCAATTTGATATGCAGGGTCTAGGTTGCGACTGTGCTTTAACCAAATTGTTTGTCTAAATGATCCAAAACCATATGCGTTGTTCATAGCTGTACAGACTATCTTATCTCCACCTCCAGTGTCGGAACTTGCTGCGTCATCAGCAAAAGTCATACTATAATCTTGATTTTTTTGTCCTTTTTCGTCTTCAGGTCTATCATCGACTACTACCTCGTCAGAAGTCTGACTTCCCTCTGACATATCTCTAGGTTGAAAATCACTTTCAGTAAACGTTCCAAATTGAGAAGATTTTTTATCTTGTCGTTCTAATTCTTGCATCCTTGCTGAACGATCTGCAGCATCTCTTAGTGCTTCTTTAGCTCTACCACTAGTAACTCCTGTGAACTCTGTGTCATCTATTGAGGGAGAAAATCTTGTATCAATATCAAAAACAGTAGTTGTTTTAGTAGGTGCAAAATCGCTAAACCTAGAATCAAGTCGAGAATCAGGTGATCTAGTATCTATATCGTAGACAGTGTCTGTAGGCATACCCATAGGAGTGTACGTACCTCTACCCATACGGTTTTCATCTTTTCCAAAAGGTTTGTTTGTTGCAGTGGTCGTAGTGCTTACGTCTCCAGAACTTGTTCCATTTATTCTGTCTTTAATTGCTTGTGCTTCTTTAACACTCATATGAGGACTAAAGTCAAATATACTTCTATCTTTTCTTACTTCAGATAACCATTGTTCAGCTTTTTTTATGTCTCCATTAAAATCTGTCTTTGCTAAAGACTGTAAAGCTGCCATTGATCCGTAAGCTGCCGTGTTACCGTTGGCATCTCTAAAAGCACCAGTAGCTGTGTACCCACCTAACCCAGTTACGCCAAATCCCTCTTCGTTTGAGATACCGTTAGACGCAGGTAAAAAACCTTTTTGTATAGCTTCTAGGTTTAGTATTTGTTGATTACTTGCACCCATAGGTAACGTGCCTATGTATTGAGAGTTTCCCGGACTTCTAACTAATGTAGTACCATCAACCTTTATAGCATACCCACCATCACCTTTGCTGTAGCTTGTACCATCTATATCTGTAAACTCATAATCTTCTGTTGCGGCTAGAGTTTGTATTTCTTTAAGTGCTTCGTACTTCATAGAAGCGGCTTGATTTCCTATTGCAGCAAACATACCTGCACCTAAATTTTCAGTACCCCACGGGGTTTGTGTAGGTTTACCTAATACTGCACTACCAATCATAGCTCCAGACATACCTGCCAAAGCTAATCCACCACCAGTTATTGAAGCATTTCTCTTAAAGTCTGATTTATCAGCAAGTCCTTTACCTTTTTTATAATCTTCCCAAGACTTAGAACCTAAGTCCATACTTTGTAAATCAACGGCTGATACTTTTGAATCATAAAAAGTTTCGTTACTTCCTAAAGGTATGGAAAGAAGATTTAAGGTGTTACCACCATCGCTGTCTCCCCCACCAACGTTCATTATGTTGGGAGCTACATATTTTTGTTTATCATCATCGTCATCATCATCATCATCGTCTCCAACGTTGACACCCGTTGAACCTAAGTAATCTTTGTAAAAATCTACAAAACCACCTGAATATTGGTCAGCAGTTAATGCCCTACCGGGAACATATGCACTTTGAGTTGTACCAACTGTATCTTCTTCAGCCATTTTTAATTACCTTCTCATGGTTATTCTTCAAATTGAGGAGCATTTCCAGTAAACCCAGCTTCCCCTGCAGTTGGCGTAGCTCCGACTCCGATTGTGCCGTTACCATTCCCTTGATTGTCAGTTCCTTGAGGTTGTTGAGGTACTCCACTAGGCTGCCCCATTCCTTGCTGTTGACTATTGGGGTCAGTACCCTCGCCTGTTCCTTGTTGAGCATCTGCCATCATTCCTTTCAACATTTCTGCGTATATTTGAGCTTCGTTTGCATCGTTGACTAAACTATCGGGGTCTATGTCTTGTGCAATTGCTAATTCTCTCATAAGATTAGGTATCTTAATAAAAGGTGCAAGCATAGGATTTGCTACGGTCTGCAGTAATGATGTTAATCTCTGACTGCGTACTTCTTTTTGCATTACTGCCGCTACCCCACGAGGTTTGATCTCTAAGTCGCCCTGTATATCTTCTACGTCTTCATTGAATTGCATGTTCCATTGAAAATATGCTTCTCCTAATGGTTTAAGTAGATTATCATCAATATTCTTTATGACTGTTTTCATAGCAAGACCTGCAGAACCCATTAACATAGATAAACCTGCTGCAGTTCTACCTGTTCCTGTAACTCCTGTTTGTCCGTGCATAATTGATGGTATACCCGTCTCTTCGTCTGCAAGTTGACGAGATATTTGATACATCTGTATATTCTCACCTGCAGTGTTTGGAAATTTAAGACCATTGATTGCAGTTCCTGTCACACCAGACTGTCTTCGGAATATCTTTCCGGGAAATATGTCCATGTTCTGTCCGGGAACTAAACTTGCTTCGTCTACATCAAACACAAGATTACCTGCAAGTGCTAAGTTATCGATAGCCATTCTTACATGCCCATTCATAAGCAATTGTGCATCTTCCATGTTCTCTGCTACACCAACACCCCACAACTGATAAGGGTTAATTTCAAATGGAAATGCTTGATATGGTATTCTAGCAGGAGTAAAAGGATTAGCTACACATCTAAGTATCATGCTACCACATACCCACACGTTTACTTGTATCTGATCAAACTCTGACATTTCATTGATGCCATCCATGCCGACTTCGTCAGCGTATTTTTTATCAATGACTCCCCAATACTCAAGAACTTCAAATCTATTCTCTTGATAGTATGGTTCGGTTTCATCTTCACGGATAGTATCTTCGTAATACTTATCTTCGTAGTTAGGACCTTCAGCTAAACATTCTTCTATTGCTTCTGCATCAAAATGAGGTCGCATGACAAGAGATCGTAACTGTTGTCTGCTCATACGATGTCTTTGTATCACATACTCACAGTCTTCAATGCTAGTAGCAGACGGGTCAGGGTGAAAATCCCACACAGAAACAGATTCTATGCGAGGTACTACTTTTTCATAAGGAACGTATGTTCTATTTCCTTGCTCATCTTTCTCCCACTTATGAACACGTTTGTAAAAGTTGAAAGGTCCTTTTACAATACCTGTACCTAAAAGAGATGATTCAAAGATAGCTTTACGAAATACATTTACAGCATTAGTATCCAATAATTGATCGTGAATACACTTCTCCATTCGTAATGCCATCTTTTGAGCAGGTTTAACTTGAGGTTCTCCCATCTTGGAAGGTCCTGCAGCTAAGACATTAGGAAGTTCTTTATCATATGACCCCAACTTATGAGGTTTTTCTATCGACAAAGCACCCGGAGCAAGCTGTTGACCATCTCCTTCAAAACCATAAGGGTCGGACATTTCATCAAGAGGAGTCTTTTGATGTGCAAACTCTTCAATACCTTCAGGCATTGGAGTAGGCTCGACAACTAACGGAAACTTCTTGTTAGCAAATAGTATGTCAACTATCTGACCATATGCCGCAAGAACTTTTGTTTTAGTTATTTTTATAAAGACTTTTGATCTTTCAGAATCTCTGTACTGCGTAGTAGAATCGTAGATTCCTCTGAAGTTTTTGTAAGCTTGTAGCCACCTGTGTTCGTGGGTACGTCTTCCATTCTCAGAATCGTCAAACTTTTTTCTTACATAACCTGCAAGACCCGGCATTTGTTCTGCAGGGTTTTGTATAGGTATAGCAGTATCGTCTTCTGGTTCAAGGAAATTATCAGCCATGTGTAATCCTTATATTTTAGTAGTCTCTTTCTTCAGCCATTTTAAACAGAGATGCTTCTACTGTTGGTTTGGATTGTTTCTTTGGCATATCAACTTGTAACTCATTGTTACCGTTGTTTGACGTATCAAAGTCCATTCCTTCTCTAGTTAATTGATTTGATCCCATTGGGTCATCAACTGAAGTTTTGTCACTGCCCATTATGTATGCAGCACCGTAGTTATAGTTATTGTCTGGCATAGTTATCTCCTATTCTGCCTGTTTACAAATCCACCAGAGGAATATCCCCCAGCTAATCCCATTGGCATACCTGTCAATGAGCCTGAAAGTGCATCTAAGAAAGACCCACCTCCTGTTTCTTCTGCAGCTTTTTCAACTCCAGATTCAATTGTTTTATCTACATCTCTCATACTGAATGGGAACGGATTAATTGTTTCAACGCCTGCTCTCATTACAGATTCAGGTACTGATCTACCTTCATCTCTAGATTCTGAATATTCAATAGCTCCCGGAACGGGTGTTAATATAGGAGCAGACTTTGCAATTGTAGATGCTATTGCTGCCACACCTGTCAAGATAGTTTTACCTGCTTTAGACTTCGCAGCATCAGTCGCACCTTTTACTATATCATCCCAAAGACCTTGAGCCTTTAACATCTCTACACCTTCAGGTGATATGTTTTTATAGGCTTCTTGTTTAGCAAGGATTGCATTTTCAGCTTTTAGTTGTTTTCTTACTGCCTTGTCTTTATCTTCTTGTTTTATTTTTTTAATTGTTTGTTCATTGGTTAACTCAGCAACTTGACTTTGTAAAGCTAACTTTTCTTTTGTTTTACCTAATTTTTTTGTTTCTAATTCTTCTTGTACAAGTTCTTCTTTTCTTACATTCGTTAAAGTCTTTGCGGCATCAAGTTTTATCTCTGCATCTGTAGGAGGTCTTGCCACGCTTTCTTTTGTTAAGTTGGCAGTTCCAAAAGAAAATTTACCCTCGTGTGCAGGGAAAGATTTACCTGATGTATTTAAATCTAAAGACGGAGAGTTTATACCATACTGTGTAAATAGGGAATTAACTGTGCCTGTTTGTAAATTTGTAGCAGAGTTTTTAAGTAAGTTCTCTGTTATGTTTCCTATTGACTTTGACTCAGGACTATTTGCTTTGTATGATTTTCCTTTTGTGGTTGTATCTTTGTGACCCATAAAATCGTCACCAAGACTGCCAGTCAACTTTAAATCACTTTCAAGAGCTTCAATAGTGGCTGATCTTACTATAGTTGTTAGACCTGTTTGTACCTTACCACTCTTGTCAATAGGTAGGAAACTTTCAAATTTATCAACAAACAAAGGAGCTATGTGTTTTTTAAATGCTGATGATGCTCTAGCAGAGCTTGTGTTAAATAATTTAATTTCAGCATTAGGCATTTTAGGGTTTGCACTTTTTGCTTTCTCGTATACATCTTTTAAAAATTCTGCAAAAGCACCTTTGTAAGTTACAGGATTTCTTGTCTTCTTCCCTCGTGTTTCACCTGCCACGCTAACAGTAGTAGCACCATCCTCATCAAATACAGTTACATCACTTAAGCGTAAGGATTTATAGTCTGGCTTGTCTTCGAGTATGGTATCAACTCTTTGTATTGTGTATCTGTGGTAGAATAAAAAATCCTTTGTAGCTTCACTTATAGTTTTGTCAGCTTTTATAGCATCAAAACCTTCAGCGTAAATTTTATCTATCTCTGCCATAGGTATCGTGCCACGCATATTTAATGCACCACGAGTTTGACCTTTACTTAATCCTGACTTCTTTGCTGTACCAGTTGCTCCGAATACATTTGTTTCAGGTTTATCTAGTTCAATGTTTCCTTGATTTACGTATTTTTCAAGAGCTTGTGCAGATGTATAGTAGTTTGCTTTTGTTGTTCCTTTTTCTCCTACTTCTGTTATAAACTCTGGACTTTTTAAGGTGGAAGCATAGTCACTACTTAATCCTACATTTTTACCTAGCTTACCTTTGCCTATGTTATTTTTAAAAGTTTTTAATCTGTCTGCAGCAGCATTGTCATCTAGGGATATAGCTCTATCTATAGAGAAATCTAAAGCATCACCTAAAGTCATTGTGTCTGTTATTTCTGCCATTTACTAATATCCAAATGTTTCATTTTGTACTTGATAGACTTGAGCCTTGATGCCATTAAGCGTTTGATGAATCGCTGCATACCCTGTCATCCTTGTCATTAACATATATCTTAGAGCATCGTATGCGTGATCTTCTGCTTTAGTGTCTACGTCTTCGCTGTTAGTTTTGGAAAGAGGAATTGCTGCCAATTGCTTGACAGTGTTGCTACAATTAGAAAACACTCGTAATCTAGGTTCATTTGTTCTTGGGTCATCTGCAAGCCTACGATGTATTTCCATCTTACCTTGTATTCTGTTACGATCAGATGGTATCCAGCGAACACCACATCTCATCATTGTTTCTGCTATGGAAGGACCAAACCCTGTCTTGTTCCAACAAGAAGCATCAAGTACTGTGTAGTGAGGGAGAGGGTCGAGTTGCTCTGCTTCTAGTATTCTATCAGCTAATTGTTCTGCTGTCAACTGTTTTACGTATAACTCCCGATAAATCCAGATATTATTATCCCAATCAATAGCACCCCAAAGAACGCAAGAAGGACTCGCATACCCGTAGTCAGCTGCCCTGATACGGGGCCAGTTAGTTGGCAATTCGAAGCTCTCCACAACATGTCTACTCCTGCTGAACTCTGGAAAGGCTGCACCATCGGCTACATCCCAATCCCCTTCAAGTAATCTTTTTCGTTCTATCTCTGGTAGTGAACGAAGCATAGCTTCATATTGTCCATCTGCCATAAGAAACGGATTGTCCGTTAGTCTCGCAGGAATGAACCTACGATAAAACAAAGGTTGACCTTCCTTTTCGTGTCCTTGCGGCCACATGAATGGTTTACCTGTTTCGACATCTGCTGCAGGAAACGGTTTGTTGTGTTCACCTACATCAATGTACATCTTCTTAATCCACCACCCACCGATTCCACCCGGATTGGCAGTACACCTCATATACAAACTCTTTTGTAGTTCGGGATCGGTGCTTCTC
>Ga0208434_1000993_pt1 | contig 12248 bp, 13 predicted proteins | sample 13_taG_FD_184086 | JGI IMG/M metagenome (GOLD analysis project Ga0208434, IMG submission 184086) | Marine viral communities from the Subarctic Pacific Ocean - 13_ETSP_OMZ_AT15268 metaG (SPAdes) (version 2) | ecosystem: Environmental > Aquatic > Marine > Oceanic | place: Pacific Ocean | collected... | reverse complement strand
CTAATGTTATTTGTTTAGCATTTCTGAATTGTGAGCTTCCTTGTTCTGCTCCACCTACTGTAGCATTTTTGTACACTTGAGTAGTAGTACTTGATGTCTGCATCATAGGTATCATAGTAGCAGTAGCAGTAGTAGTAGAACCACCAAGAATAATTTGTAAGTTTTCAGTACCATCTATATCTAATACTGTAAATATGGAAGCATTGGTTAAAGTTAGGTCTGTAAAATTAAGTGCATCGTTATCACCATCAAACTTTATTCCATCAGCAAGCAATGCTCCATTCTCTGCAATCTTTGGTTGGTTACCAGCAGTCTCTTGAACTGCATTGTTTGACCCAGCTTGGTCGTACCAAGTGTGGACAGTAGCCGATTTACCTACTACTTTTAAATTATGTACTCTTATTGTTCCAGTACTTGCACTTCCCAAATTTACAAAACAAAAATAACCAACTGGGCCATTAGTAGTAACCGTAAATGTTATGGTTTGTGTGCCATTATCTATGTTATTAATTCCAGGTGATATTGCATCATTGTTTGCTCCAGTTTTTCTTGCTCTGACTCCACATTGTTGACTTAACCCACTTGCTGTTATATCAAAAGAAACAGTATCCCCAATGTCTGCTCCTAAGTTGTTTGGTTTTCCATTGTGTCTAACAAATCCATCTCCAGTTGACCCACTAAATGTAAAGGTAAACTCTGTAGATGATGTATCGTTAGATAGCACAGTAACATCACCGCTTACAGTAGACATTACTGGGTTTGTAATAAAAGTAGTTCTTTCTTCCGAAAGAAACTCAGCTACTGAAGTAGCAGTTGTGCTTCCACTAGGAGTAGCAGTTACTGGTGAGCTTGCACTTACTTTGTTATCTGCATCAAATCCTACCACTACCTCTTCCCCGTCTGAGCTTCTGCGAATACGAACTGCACTATTATTGTTTTCAATAATTTTTATATTACGAAACTCTGCTGTTAGTGTTCCACTATTACTTCCACTTGAATTTGCTTGAAGGTCTACAAAATTTTCACTACCACCACCATTATAACCAGCATCTATAAAGAAAGGAGTAAATGTTGTAGATGAAGTAGTTATACTGTCTTCGTCAGTACCAGCAGTATCATCAGATATATCTACAAGTGCTACACCACCTCCATCTGCACCTTGAGAAGTTACCCTAAATTCTCCACTTACTGTATATTGTTTTCCGTCAGCAAGACCTTTAAGTCTACATCCAGCAGAGAATGAACCAGTACCAGAAGCTATTGCTGTAACTGTAATAGTTCCTCCACTAACTGTTACACTTTCAGAATCTGCAACACCATCGGAAAATTTATGAGCAGTAAACCCATTGCCTATATCTGCTGGGCTTCCACTTGAAGGTACAGTAGCTGGAAAATTTTCTGTACCATTTACAACTGTATTGGGTATTCCATAACTAGCTTTTACCTTACGAAGACTATAAGCAGCTGCGGCTGTGTCTACATCTGCTGGTAGTGTGCTTTCTAACTCACCGTTTACCCATCTCTCCAAAGTACCATCTTGTACTTGATTAGCCGAAAATCTTTCTTCGTCATCTATCGCATCTGTTGTATCTTCTGGGCTTCTACGAACTCTGACAACAGAACCATTCATTGCACCAATATCTCGCAATGAGTACGCAGCTGCGGCACCACCGAACCTACGAGCTATTCCTAAGTCGGTATAGTTTCCCTCAGAGCCTTCAAGAATATCCCAAGATCCACCAAGGTTGCCCTTGAGTAACTCTTTGGCAGAACCTAATTTTTCAGAGGACATTAGTCAGTAAACTCTGTTGCGTGTATACTTGCTGTTGTCGTACCAGCCTTTATGAACTTAGCTCTTTCTGCTGATACTTTACTCCATGTGTAAGAGCGTCCAGCATAAAGTCTATGTCCTAATGCATCTGTCGGATCCCCATTATAGTTTACCAAAGCATCTCCGCCTTGAACATCAAGAACTATGTACTTGGTGTTTTTGTCATAGGTTGTTTGGAACGAGTCACCAGTGTTGCCAGTTGTTGCGGTAACCTGTAAGCGCTCCATGGTTGTACCATTGGTAGGCTTGGGGTATAAGTTTGTTACGAATGAATTAGCCATTGTTATCTAGAATTACGGTTTAAGTGCGTTGAGAACTTTTTCTTTAAATTATTGTTATTAGCTATTATATCAAGCTTTTCAAGCTCTTGAGCTAAATAGTTTTGAGAAGAGACCTCTTCTCGTAATGCCTCCTCATATCTGCGCTCTATACGCAAGAAATCAGCGTACACAGAGTGCGCAATATAATAGAAAAATTCTTTGGGTATATCAGTTGTATCTTCTGTATAATCTGTGACAACTGGTGTAGGATCAGTTTCAGTTATTTCAACTAATGCCAATCTTTTCTTATAAGTAACGAATGCACTAGAATCATTTGAATTCCTAATATTTAAAATATTGGCACCATCTAAATCCAAGAAGAAGTCGTATTCAACTTCAGAAGAGTTTAAGAAAGGTTGATTTCTGTGAATCCTAATAAACTCCGCCACATTTCCTTTTGCAGTCTGAGTATAAGTTATTAAGTTAACTGCAACAACGTGCAATGTTCCATTTACCCCAGCTTCATTAGTCCATGTTAATACATTTTCTGGAGAAGATGCACCAACGGTATCTCCAGTACATATGGCCGTAGGACTTGTTATTGTTACAACTCCAGTACTTGCATCTTTTGTTAAATTATCCTCAGCTACATAAGCTAATATCCATTTATTTGTAGCAGTGTCGTAATAAAAAATATCGTAACTCTGAACTCCTCCTTGTTCGTTGTGAGTATCTTCCTCGCGATACACCTTATATCCATTTGAATCCTCTCCGTAAATAAAGTAAGGATCATCAACGTGACTTTCGCTACCAGTAATACCAGATACATTCAGTGCATATACCCTTCGCTTTTCCGAAGGCTCAAGGTAACGGGGCCAAGACTGTGTAGTATTGTAGGCTTCTGTTAGCCTTCTATTAACTAACTGAAATATATTACGATGCTCATCTAGTGTCAGTGTTCCCGCACCTATGAGTGCCTGTATTAACTTTACTAAATTTGCATATGTATCGTTTTGCATTAGATTTTATTAGGGCTAAGTTCTGGGAACTTCTTGTTATAGTACTGTAAAAATTCTTTAGAATGAACCTGTTCGTGTCCATACTTTTTTGTTAATCGGAAAAACTCACGAGCTGGCATAGTTGCTATCGGCTTACCTAGCACTGGGTGCGTTGTACCTTTTAAAGCATGAGCTTCCTTCCTGGCTTGCATTGTACGCTCTTCTTCAGTTCTGCGTTCAATCTCAAAACCATTTAATATTTCCTTCATAAACGCGCGGTCTACTTCACCGTCGGAATGCTTAGGAACTGATGTAATTATGTTGGGTGTTTCGGACATAAAAAAAAGGGCGGGGGCCGAAGCCCCCTTCCCGAAAGCAATTAAGCATCAATGGTTTCAATCATACCGTGAGCTTGTGGGTGCTTCATTAACAATGTTAATGCGCAATCTACAAAGCCACGCTCACCACCACCAAGATTAGGTAAGCGAGATGATCCCATTGGGATAAGCTCTGCTACACCGTAGTACTCTGGGTTAAGTAAGAAACCACCCTCACCAGCTTCAAAGCCAGTGATTGCGTTTGTCATACAATCTGGGTTAGCGTTAACGATAGAAACGATACCGTGATCTGACTGATATAAGTCAACTCCAATCTTAATTGAAGCCTCACCGTTCTCAACGTTTACTTTACGAAGAGAATCGTCTCCAGCTCCAGCTGCTCCAGCAAAACGAGCGTAGTCAGAGATGTGACGACGAAGTCCAGTATCTGCAAACAATGTTAAGTTTTCAGAAGTACCTGTCTTCTTGAAGATCTCTGTAAGGATCGCATTGAAGTCAGTTTCTGTTAAATCACCGTCTGCATTTTGGTGAACCGCAGCAGCAGTTGTTTTATAATCGTCTGGAACGTCAGTGTTACCTCCACCAGCTGTGTTTGTTGGATCTAACCATTTTCCTAATCCACGAAGTTTATATGGATTTGATCCATCTTCAGTGTCTCGGTCATTGTTAGAGCAAAGAGTTGCTTCAATGTCTCGTTTGATTTCGCGGATTGCTTTAGCTTCTGCTTGAGCTACTTTAGCTGGGCCGACTGAGTCAACTGCTTCTTGTAGATCAGATACTAAGTAATCGCGACGGAACTTCTGAATGAAGTTACCTAAACGAGCGCGTGAAGCGAACTTATCTGTGAATGAAGTAACGTCGTCACCTTCACCGATACCAGCGGTTGAAGGAGCGTCCAATGAGTCAACTGTCCACTCAACAAAAGTACTATTAGCTTTTGATTTAGCAGCAGATGAAAGAACAGGAGTCTCTTCTGGAGCAAGAATTGTTAGAACGTCTAACAAGTCTTCTCTATTAGAGATACTTCCGCCCTCTTTAAGCCCACTTGTTGGGGCTGGGTCAAATGTTTTTGAAAATGCCATGATTTTTTAAATTTAGAATAATGTTATTGTTTATTGCGAGAACCTCATAGTTCTCATTTTTATGAAGTCGTCCTTTGAACCAGATTCACGAAATGCTTGCTGAGAAGCCTTTAAGCTCTTCAAAGCACTACTGATTTGTTTCTCTGACTTAGCACTACCAGGCATAGAAGATGGCGGGTCTAACTGAACACCCTTCTTTTGAACTGGAGCATCTTGCGCGATGACTTTTCGTCCATAAAGGCTGTTAGCCGAGTGCGCCAACAAGTATGGTAATTGTGCTGCTAACTCTGGCGAGAATTCTTCAAGACCTTCCAACCTTGGATCGTCTAGCATAGCTTTGTACTTTTCATTAAGTTCGTCACCCTCTTTACCAATCCAACCAAATTCTTCTTTGGCTTTTTCGGTTAGGGAACTCTTGGCTTGCTTTGCGTATTCCTTGTCTTGTAGAACCTTTAACTGCGCTGGAAGAAATTTCTTCTCTGCTTTTCTAGCATCTAATAGCTGCTTTCTGACTTCAGCTTTAGTATACTCTTTTCCATTAACTTCTGTTACTACATCGTCCGCTCCGTAACCCTCTGCATTGAAGATCGTATCTTCCGCCCACTCAACAATACTATCTACGTCACTAGCTACCTTTTGTAGCTCTTCTATAGACTTTATATTGCGATAAGGGTTTTTTGATTGATCTACATTTCCTTTGAGAGGATTGTCAGAATCTTGGAGTTTTTGACGCAGTTCAGAAAGTTCAGCTTCAGCTTGCTTTCGTTTAGCGGTCAGCTCACCGAAACGCATTACTGCTCTACTACCCAATTTCTCAGATAGTTCACGTAATTCATTTTCGGATAAGTTATCCAAATCAATATTAGAAAGAACATCTTGGGCCTCAGTTTCCTCTGTGCTTTCTTGAGTTTCCTCAATAGGCTCTTCGGTCTCATTGACCTCGTCAGTAACCTCTGGTTCTTCTGCTAGAGGTTGTTCTTCAACTTCCTCTTGCTGCTGTCCCATTAATTGGTTAGCTCTGAATTTTGCAAACTCAGAAACTGACGCGTTTGTCTGTAATCTCGCTGTATTTTCGGCATCAGCGTTCGCCTGTACTTCATTGTTCATATAATAACGCTATTTACGCCAGCGGTGGCGATTATCAGATTATAACATAAGTTTTACATACCTAAACTAACTGAAAACCTTCTTCGGATTTCTTCGTAGTTAGACATACGCAAAACTTCGTCGTAAGCTAATATTTTTCCAGACAATTGCTGGACTTGCTCTGTTGGAGCGGAGTTAAGTTCTCCTATGGCTTCTTCGCGAAGCTGGTGAACGTTGTTAATAAAAGCACCAAAACTTTCGTGGTGCTTTAGTGTATTTACGGATTCTTCTAATGTCATAAATTAATAATCCACGTAACCAGATTGGTTAAATATAGTATTTCCGTATTTATATTTTCCTTCTTGCTGGGAAGGATCAAAGAAAGCCTTATCTGTTCTAAATCCAGTATTGTTAACTGATCTAGGTTCCAATTCTTGTTCTTGGGCGTAATTCATATAAGTCTGCCTGTCTGAAGCAATGCGAATAGCTTCAGCTGCATTCATCAAATCTTTTTCAGTAACTGGAGACTTCTGATTGTTGAGCATATCTGTTTGAGGATTATAAACAGCAAATTGACCATCTCCTTTAAGTACATCTGTCATTGTATATTGGCTAGGGTCTCTGTAATCTGGATTTTCTTTAACATTAAACCTACCTGGCCCAGCTGCTCCAGACTGAATTATGCCTAACCTATTTTCCATAGCTCTAGATATTTGAGCCATACCTGGGACACCTAAACTTCTTCCTTCAAGAGCAACAGCCCGTGTGTAAAAATCTCGGTCTGCTTTCTCTTTCTCCAGGTAAGCATCAACGCCTGGAAACTCTCCGCCTATTAGGGGCTGAGCTTCTATCATTTTAGGTTTTTGATTTGATTGTCCAAGTATATCCATATTATTGTTCCATTCCTTGTGTTTGAACATCTCCAACAGAAGCAGCAGCAGTGCCAAACTGGCCATACTGAGTTGCATTAACTTGCTGCATCTGAGCAAATTGATATTGCTGTTGGTACTTTTGAAGCCTTTCAGCAAAACCTTGATCAGTTTGCAACCTTTGTGCAATATCTGGTTGTTGGACATATTGTTCTATTAGTTGCAATGCTACTTGACCAGCATTAGGTCTAGCTGGTACCTCTATACCAGCATGAATTTTTGTTAAATCATCTGTAATATCTTTCATTGCTTTTTCTTGAGCTACCTCCGTAGGTTGCAATACAGCATCCGCAAGTATAGGATCAATACTTCCAGCAAGGACATCCAATAAAGTATCTACATTAATACGCCCATTTCTATCAAGCTGCATAAGCTGAACCATTTGTTTCAGTTTATTTTCTTGAGTATCTGGATCAGTATTCAATACATCGTAGCTAACCATGATGTCAAAATTTTCATCTGGATCACCCTTAGAAAACTCCATTGGATCTGGAACACCAGTCACCCTAAAGAACATATTGTCTGGGCCAAATCTCTGGAAGCATCTGTATGCCATACGCAGAACTTCAGATGCGTGCTGTAAGAATTTATCAACAAAGAACTGTTTTCTTACACCAGATATTTGACTACCTTCATCTAGTCCCATTACTCTGTCAGCTTGCTCTAGTAATGTTTTTTCTATTTCTATAGAAGCTTGTACATCTTCCATGTCTGGAGTATCCGCAAAATGAATCTCGTCCTTACGCCTGTAAGGTATAAATCTTCCTGGCCCCCAGTCTGTTGGTGCTTGACCAACTGGGTGCATTATAGGAGGTAATGTAGAAATACTTGCGCGGTCAATGCGAGAATCGCGTTCAATCTTCACTTGCTGCTGAATGCCACGAAGTAAATCTGGTACCGTACTTGCATCGTACAAGCGCTTGCTGTCCTCAGAGAAACGAGTTACAACAACAGGATAATCCTCATATCCATTCAGTAGTTGAAATTTAGCATAACCCTGTGCGTCATCATCGCCAGTAAAGTCCCTATGAAATATGGTTTCGTAGATTCCCTCTGCTCCATCCTCCTTGTCAATGAGTCTTTGGTAGCAATGCACTATTTCAATAAGCTCTTCTGCTTCATAAGCATCTTCCATTTGGCTAACGCTACGTCTGCCTTCTTGCTCGCGCTCTACGCTATCAATTGATACACCCTTGAAATGCTCAATAACGTACTGAACAAAGTCTTCATCCCAGTCATCTGTAATCACTTTGTTCTCCAATTCTTGAGCAGTATAGTAAGTGCGCCAAAAACAGTAAGGTGAACGTTGGGGATCAGTAACATAACTAGGAAACAAGAAGTCTCCATCTGGAGCCAATGTTTTAATATTAGGTGCATCTATCTGCCTACGAATAACAGGTAATTCCGCAAAACCTGTCTTACGCAAACTCTTGATTGCTTTCTTAGCCCTCTTAGTGGTTACACCTTCAAATGCCTGTTGTAAACTAGATATAACTAGGTCATCTTGAGCTTCGTTCATGAACATCTCTGCGGTTTCTTGAGAGATTTGAGAAATCTGCTGTAAATTAAGTTTTTGTAAATATCTTCGGTCTTCGCGATTCCATCCTACATAGGTAATTAATACACCTCTCTCTAGCAGGTAATTGGCACCTAGCTCCATTTCTTGCTTGAATCTAGGAATGTATCCAGATGTAGTCATCCATTTAAGAAAACTTGATACAACCTTACTTCTTTCTATATCTGCACTCTCTACTGGATAAGCTCTAACATTAGCTCTATTCAATGAAGACATAAATAAAGAAACCAAGCGAGTAATACGCTCATCTATTGTATGAGCCTCCATGTCAGACGCGCCTTCCCATGGGAATGCATCTGATCCATGCTTTCTAAGGTCTTGACTTTTTCCAGGCCAATAGTTACGCCTATCGTCGTAATTATTTCGGCACTGATCAAAGTAGGACTCTAATTCTTGTGAAGTTTGATCGTACGCTCCATTCAGAGCTTTAATGTTTGGTTCCTTACCTACGTAGGTTAAGGACTGGAAATCATCAGTTTGCATTTAATTGTTTTCTTGCGGATTTTATTATTTCATACACGAAACCTTTATGGACTCCAATTCTATCACATAAATCTTGTGGTAAGAGTTCTTCGTGCATTCTAAATGTCAATGCACGAGTAAGCATCTCCCAGGCAAGCAATCTATCTACCTGTTCCAATATCCAGTGCGGATCCAAAGTAGGATCATCGTATTTTCTTTGGTGAGTGTCTGTATGACACGCCTTTATTATCTTTGATGGCTTCAATGTCTATTTGTTTTCCTACTAAACGATCTACAAAATATTTACTTATTACTACTGGTACCTTCTTTCCTATTTCTGGTACATACGCATATACGTAGTGCGGATTAGGTGCATCGTGAAGTACCTTACCTTTAAGGTACTTGGGTACAATCTCTGGAATGTCAAAGGCTTTTGACAGTATCTCTTGGCCTTCCTCAGAAACCCAAGTGTTCTTACCTTTACCAGTAAGGTAATCTTCGGGCAGTTTTTCTTTTGCTAGTTCCATAGCTTCTTCAAACGATACATCGTTATCCTCTGCTAACTTTGTTAATTTTACTTTTGGCATTAATATCCTCCTGTTGATTTTAGACTACTTTTAAAATCCCATTTGTCAATGTGCATAGGCCCATCTCCTCCCGCGGATGTTCGCAAGTATCTGATTACGTCAAAAAAGTCCTTCAAGGGTTCGTCGGTCTTACCCTTACTATTGTAGTTAATTAAACTATCTATTAGGTTCCCACAGTCCTCGTGAATGTAGCACATAGGTCTGTTTGCTTTATCTATCTCTGCATTTGGATTGTATGCAAACCATTCGTCAAGGGAGTTGATGCCAAACTCTTCATTCCGTCCATCAGATGGGACAAAATGCATATCATAATCAGCAAAAACAGTAAATAGATCGTCGTTGTTTTCATTTTCCTTTGCAAAGAATCTAGAGTCACCTATGCGTTCAAATACCTTAATACCTAACTCTTCTTCTATCTCCTCAAACAGTTCTACATAACCAGCAATATCTAAGCCAATCTTCTTCGCGGCTGGCCCATATTTCCACCTAGGGTCACCAAACTCCGCCCACTCTCCGTAGGTATCTCTGTCTGGCCACTCTCTTCGTATATATACTTCTCCATCTTTATTTACAGCAGCCCAGATACTAACATAGTTTCTGGCCCCAGCTGGGTCAACAACTTGATAACAAGTAAATCTCTTTGAAGATATATCTGGAAAACTCATACCATGCTTGTTTTCTACGTCCGACAGAACATTCACTTCCGTGTTAAACATAGGTACAAGTGAAGTCATACTCTTGACTGGTATACCATAAGCACGAACCAATATCTCCTCTTCGGGCCTATTCTTCAAATCCTTAGCTATACGATCATATCCACCAAACGGATTCTCGTCAGAGTGCAGATATACTACAGATGCATCGCGATCTGGACTGTACTGCTTTACTGGGACATCCCTGTCCAGCAATGCCGCTGGCTTGGTCTGCAATGTCTCAGCTCCCTTAATATAATCTGCCACGAATGGTGTGTAACCATCAATAGGGGTAAATCCTATAAGCATCTTAGAGTTTCTGGTAGCAAGACGGAATCTTAACGTGTTAACCAGAGCCGCGTCGCCCAAGTACTCGTCCATCCAGGCACCAATGTTATTAGAACTCTGCTGCTTAAAACCGAACTCAAAACCCTCCAAAATAGTCTGATTGTTAGTGAACTGCGTATAAGTCTTAAAGTCCACCCTAGTTCTAGTATCTGGAAATATAAACGAACTACCAGTGAACCCATTCTGCATAGAGAAATTAATATAACCCTCTGTACTCTTAGTCTTCTTTCTGAACTCCTTGGGCATCATCTCCCAGACCGCAGACTGCTGAACCTTAATACTAGTATCTGCGTTCTGACTAAAGCATACTATATGTCCGTCATTATTATTCATAACAGCCTCCATAAGCATCTTTGCACAACCTGTAGTCTTACCAGATCTATTACCACCCAGAACAAGTACTTCATTGTACTCCTCTAAGCCATCTCTGATCCTAGTCCAGCCCTCAAGGTCAAAACCATAACGCACAGGATCATCCTCCGCGGCCTTGATCCTACCCTCATGAACCTCAAAAAGCTGCCTAAGCAGCTGTGGGTCTCTTTCCGCGAGAAGGACTATCTCCTCGTCCGTTGGTGCATCCAATAAGGGATGCTTAGTAAAAGTCAGTTCCATCTTCTTCCTCGCCCTCTTCTATGATTTCTTCTTCCCATATGACATCAAGCATATCAGTCTTGCCCTCCATGTCTTCACTGGTCTCCTTAACAAGCATCCTACCAACCCTAAAGTTAGTATAATCATAGAATAAGTCGCCATCATCGTCCATGACTATAAACATGTAGTTTGAAAAGTGTTCACCCAAATTGCCGCGAACCCTGTCAAATAATTCATCGTAGTCACTATCAATCATCTAATTCTATTATATCCGCTTTTTTAAGTGCCTCAAGTCTTTCCTTCGCTGCCTTGATAGTATCCTCGTAATCCTCTTGCGTTACTACCTTCCTCTCCTCAGTTATATTACTGGCTTCGCCTCTCGCGGTCAAGGCCTCACGACTAGCATTAGCCTTTGCTATTGAAAGCTCCTTAAGATCGCGGAAGCTTACCTCCATCTCTGGGTCATTCTCCAGCCTGTCCCGCACCTTCTCCACCAAATCCTCCTCCAAAGAAGTTAACTGAAGATAGTTCCTGGCCGCAAGCTTACCACCCAATTCCTTGAACTTACCCAAATGATCCGCGTAATCCGAAAGTATACTTATCACCGTCTGCCTGTGAAAACCATACTTCTTCACAATTTGCGTCTGCGTCTTACCTATACTAAACAAATACAATATATTAGATACCTTGTCTGGGTCGTACTTAGATAAGCACTTTATCTTATCAAACTTCTCATCAGTAGCAAACTCAAGAACAGATTCCTTTATTTTTATTAATAATTCTTCTTTTGGACTAGACATATAAAAATCCTATGTTATAATCGCGAGCATAAACACATTATAGTCCATTTGCAAGCCCCAAGGGTGAAAACGGTAAAATTGGTAATCGCCAAGAACGACACTAAACTTCAAAGAGAGTCTCCCAGGACTAAACCCCCTTAGAGATTATAGGTTGCTTTCCCCGAAATAGCATGAAGGAAAGCTTAAAAAATTAAGCCATTGACCCATGAGTAAACTGATCGTAATACCTAGCTCGCAAAAAGTCAATGACCCGCCTATGGCGAAGCTGTGTCCGCATATGTTATAATAACCCACATGGCTCACAAAAGAAAAAAGCAAACATCAGCAGAAGCTAAACGTAAGGATTACGAATACCATTCTTCCCCTTTACAAAAAAAACGGAGAGCAGCGCGCAATAAGGCCCGCAGAAAGGCTGCTCGGCTGTATGGCAAGAAAGCCATCAAAGGTAAAGATATTGACCACAAGGATGGTAACCCTAAGAATAACTCCAAAGGTAATCTTAGAGTTATGTCCAAGAAAAAGAACCGCGGACGTAATAATGGGCCAAAAGGCCTAGGCCGCAAATAAGCCCCCTTGAAAGCGAAATTTTTTTAGACGCTGGTTAATATATATGTATCTGACAGCGTAACTGTGTCTTGACCCCCTCCCCCCCTATGTTGGCTGATGAT
>Ga0208434_1000992_pt1 | contig 12260 bp, 9 predicted proteins | sample 13_taG_FD_184086 | JGI IMG/M metagenome (GOLD analysis project Ga0208434, IMG submission 184086) | Marine viral communities from the Subarctic Pacific Ocean - 13_ETSP_OMZ_AT15268 metaG (SPAdes) (version 2) | ecosystem: Environmental > Aquatic > Marine > Oceanic | place: Pacific Ocean | collected... | reverse complement strand
TAGTTACTGGATAGGAAGTCATAAACAAAGGTTTAAGAAGTTCCATGAACATACCATCACCAAAGTTAGACTCTATAATGATCTTGTTAACTTTGTTAGTCTTAGCTATGTGTACTAGTTGTTTAAGTGTTTGATCATCGTACCCACCTTTTAAACCACCAGCTTCAGGAACAAAGAGTTGACCGTTAAGCATCTTAACCACAGCAAACCCTGTTTCATCTTTACCTCTACCACTAGGGTCAATAGACAAGACAGACCCTGTATATTCTACCATATCACCAATAGTCTTAGAAGGTCTGTGATACCGATCACCACCTAGTCCTACATTAGGAAGGTCTTTATTTTCGTTATCAGGATCACTAGACCATATAATCTTCTCAGGAGCTAAGTCATTATCAATATCTGTTATAATTAGATCGTTAATCTTCAACGGGTATCTATCAGCGTCCGATAGCCTAGGATTAAGCATGAACTGTAAAGCATACCCTGTACGACCGTACGACAGCTTACGCTCTTCTAGGTCTAAATCAGAGAACCTAAGAGGCTCTGTAGTGTGTCCTACTGTCTCTTCTGTTATCTGTTCGGTTATAAAGGGTGCTATGTCATTGTCATAGTTCTTAACTACTAAATCTTCTTGTGGGTACTCAGAGGTCCATATACGAGCGTCATAGCCTCTCTCACGCAGTTTGTTATAAATTGAATCCTCGCACTGCGGTGTGCCTAGAAAGAGAATCCTAGAGGTGTCCAAGGGCTTTATAATAGCTTCAAACTCTTTTACTTGTTCATCTAGTTTATCTCTCATGCCTTGAGTAGCAGAGTTGTTAGGTACTTCTATATCGTCAGCAATGATAATGTCAGCACGGCTACCTGTTAACTGAGAGGATATACCTAGGGACTTAACGGAAGGAGCGTGAGCAGCTGGTGCAGGTCCTACATCAAAAGCTATCTTAGAGAACCTTTGATCGTTCTTAGGTATGAGTCCTTGAAGAACAGGAATGTCATGTATGATTTTCAAGGTAAAGGTGGAGAAGTCATCGGCACGGTTCTTAGAAGCAGATACAACAAGTATGTTCTTAGTAGGGTCTAGTAGTAGTTGATGTACAGCATAAGCTGAACATATCCAGGACTTACCTACACCACGGAACGCCATGATAACAGATCGTTTAGGACCGTGTTGCATGAAGTCAGCTATATCGTATTGTAGTGGTGTAGGATCAGGTAGGTTCAAGTGTTTCCAAACTACATATAAGAAGTTACGGAAGTCCTTGAGTTGTTTAAGCTTTTCAATACTCATGCTTCAACTCTCTCTCTCTTCGGTGTTGTTATTACTTTGTAACTACTCTTTCTTCAGGTTTGTCTTCAAAAGGTAGGACTTCTCCCAGTAGATCATTAAGTGGAGTATCTTTACCACTCATAAGAACTACATCGTTATCTTTTAAATGTTGTCTGGCACAGTTAAGTAAAGCAGGATTATACTCTTCAGTGGCACTCATCAGTTGAATACCTTTACTTAAAGTATCTGTTAAAAGGATGTGTAAGTTACCTAGTTCTTCTCGTGTTTTCATAAGTTGTTAACACTTCCACCTTCTAAGGGCTAAAGCTTTTCTAGTAGGTCTACCTTTACTATCTTTCATTGGTCCTTTGTTACCACTCATACGAGCACAGAAGCTACGCTTTCTAGGACCACCACCAGGTTGAGGGGCTTTTAAATTAGAACCTGTAGCTCTGTTATACTTAGCCCTGCCTTTAGCAGTGAGTCCACCCTTCTTGCTCTTCTCACCTCTGCCTAGAGATAATGATACTCCTTTACGCTTTGGCATAGTTCTTCTTCTTTTTCTTTATAGAAAGTTTACGCTTACAATTACATTTTTTCATATGACTACTTCTTTTTAATTTTTAAAGATACTCTGGCTGCTGGTGTATTACTAACAAATTGTTTACCTTTTGCCCCTGCTGCTTTCTTCTTTCTAGCTGTAGATGCTCGTTGTGATTTAGATAGGGACTTAGCTTTTGACATAGGTAGACATCTATCAGGATTCTTTTTGTTCTTAGAAGTACCACAAGCACCTTTAATGTTACCATCTGATCCTATACGCACCCAATTCTGTGCTCTCCATTTAGCTAACTCACCCATAACTACTTCTTCTTTTTAATTGAAAGCTTCCGTTTACCTTTACCGTACTTAGGGTCTTTGCAGTATTTAGAAGCAGCCATGTTAGCGTAAGCAGATGGATACTTATCAAATGTGCGTTTAGCCCAAGCTATTCCTTTTGGACATATCTTACTCATCGTTTCATTAATATCTCCATCATTCTATCCAGTTTACCGTTAATCTCTTTAACAGTGGATTCAAGTCCACTCATACGATTCTCCACAGCAGTGTCTCGTTCTCTTTGAGTAGCAAGTTCCACTTCAATCTTTGTTAATCGTTCTTCATCCTTTTCTAAACGATCTGTCAGCTTTTTAATCATCCAACCAATTACTCCTAGTATAACAGCTAGTGCAGTGTCGAGAAAGTGTGAGAGTTGTTCTGGCATCTTATGTTAAACAATAGGATAAGTAATTTGTCCCCCAAAAGTCCAATATGTACCAGGAGTTCCTAAACTGTTAAAGCTGAAAGAAAGTATTGTATCATTTGAAGCATTGAAATAAACAGTTGCCCGTCCAGTTGCTTGGGCAGTAGAATTATAGGTGTAAAAACCTAAAGCACATTGTGGTCTGTGAGTTGAGTTAAGTCGATCAAAAGCAATAGCAGAAGGTAATGTATAATACATATTTTCAGTACCAGCTAAAGAAATAAGATTTGTTATAGACTGAGTACCTGTTACATCAAAAGTCAAAGTCACCATCTTTCCTACTATAGTATAAGAAACTCTATGTGTTGGTGTGTTGCCTGACCAAGCGGCTGGAGGTGAAACTAAACTGAGGGAATTAGTAGTGGTAGTGCTAGGAGTTGTGTTTAATCTTGCATCAACAGATGTGTTAAAGTCAGATATAGTAGCAGCAAGTTGAGTACCTGTGTGATTAGCTCTGTTCTTTAAGTTAGCGTCTGTATCATTAGCGGTTGCACCGTTTGCCACATTTAAAAGAGTTCTTACTTCTGTAGAATTTAACTCCTGAGCATCTGATCCTGCACCATTATCGTTGCCTAGTAATACATTATTAGCAGCTACATTTTGTAGTTTTGCATAGTTAACTGCGTTATCGTCTATATTAGAAGTACCTATAGTGTTACCTGGAGGTGGTGTGCCTGTGGTAAAAGCAGTAGATATAGTATCATCTACATAGTTCTTAGTAGCTGCATCAGTGGTTACTGTAGGGTCTACTACATTTGTAATCTTATTAGTACCCATTGAAAGGACACCAGTCATAGTATCCCCTGCGGTGTTTACATAAGTAGTCTCAGTAAAGTTTTTTGTTGTAACATCTTGAGCGTCAACAGGATCAGCTACATTAGCAATCCTTCCTAAGTCTCCGTTAAAGTTACCTGCTGAATCTTTTACCATCGTGCTATTACCACTACCTTCTGCAAGTTCTTCACTGAGATATAAGTTGTGTAAGTAAGCACGGTCTAGTTCTACTTCAGTTAGTACACTACCGTTCTCAAAGTCTACAAGGGTTGTATTAGATTTACTATCTCTTTTGATTCTTATCCTGTCTCCTGTCGCAGGAGTTTTACCAACAACAAATACAATAGCTTTAGAAGGAGATGATTGTATAGTGTAATCAGTAGTTAAAGTCTTAGTAACAAAACTACCACCTGCAACACTGGCTTCATCAACTTGTACTACAACATGAGAGTCATCGAGGTAAGGGAAAGTAAAAGAAAAAGAGGTAGTTGTATTATCCCCTGTGTGGTCTACGAATGTATTAGCCATGGTAATCTATTATTAGTTTGTTTGTTGTAAAAGTTCAAGCACTTCTTGTCTGCTGACACCTCTTTTAAAAGCTGATTGTGCTCCTGTCAAAGCAGAGTATTCTTGATCTAGTTCAGGAAACTCTTTTAACATTTTATTTCTTGATGCCTTTTTAAACCTAGTTAAAACACTTGTGATCTTATCAATTCTAGGACTAGGCAATCCAGGTAAGGACTCAGCAGGTAAATTTTGATATGCTTTTGATTTAATTAACTTACCTAATGTTCTTCTCAAGGTTGAACCTCCTACTTTTACAGTTTTTAAAAGTTCTAACTGTCTGTCATAAGCTGATTGACCTTTGGTGTTTTCATAGTCTAGTAAATTTATTGAACCTAACTTAGGAACTAACTGTCTAAAAGCGTGTTTAAGACTCGCCATCTCATTTATAATTGGGTCACTTTTAGCTGTTGAGGAAGAAATAGGATTTATAACACCAAGGTATTCAGGAGATTGTTCAGCTATAAGTTCTTCTCCTAATATGTTTCTCTTACTATCTAATCCTCTTCGACCGAAAGGTAGTTTTCTTATTACCGCATCCTTCCAAGAGTTTACTTCTTTCATCACTTGCGTGTCATAGTCTTGCATTTGAGAAAGGACATTAGGAACAAAAGAACCTGCGTAATTTCTACCTAGTTTTTCAAGGTATCTATCAGGGTCTCCTAAAGCATTACTCCACATTTGAATGCCAGCTAAATATGATTTATTAGTAGCGTTCCTTGTTAAAGCTAATGTTAAAGCAGCAAAACCGTGTTCAAGTTTAGAATCGTTAAAACCTCTTGGTGACCGAAAACCTGTGTCCACAATATCAGCAGCAGTTCCTATAATAGTAGCTATAGGGTCTAATCTTTGATAACTATAGTAAGTATCTCCTATTTTTATACTATAAGGTCTCCAACCTGTTGCTAATAAAGATGCTTTTTGCTTCTCATCTTTCGGACCTCCTCCAGTTATAAACTCTCTATTATTAGCGACTACATCTATTAGAGTACCTCCTGTTAAAGTTGCTGTTAACATCTTACCTAGTGCTCTTGATTTTTCTACTGGATCATCACTCGTTAAATCAGAGATTAACCTAGAACGCTCTTCTTTTAATACGCCAGGCATAAAAACTCCAGGGGTACGCTCAAAGGCGAATGAAAGAATATTAGTCGGAGTTCTAACAAAAGGAAGAACAAGTCTCAGAAAGGGTATTTGATTTGTTAAGTTCTGTAAACCTTTACCTAATGTTCCCTCTTGTAACTCTTTTGTGAATGTTAGATACTGAGCTTCGTCTGCTGCATATTGAGATAAAGCTGAAGCACCTTCGTTAAAGTTTTCATTTTTATAATCAATAATGAAATCTGCTTTTTGTTTATCTTTTAAACCTTTACTATCAGCAATCTTAGAAGCTTCTCTGACAAGACTTTCTTCCGACATAACTCTACCACCCTCTGTTACTACTTTATCTACTGTACTATTTATGTGGTCAGCTAACTTCTTCGGATCAATTATTCCTTGGTTTATGCCTGACATAGCTGCTTTTAATCTAGCAGCCCTGCGATAAGCGATTTGTTTAAAAAACTCATCAGTAGTAAGAAGAAGTCTACCAGGAAGTCGAATAAAGTTACCGTAAGCATCTATAGCTTCCTTACTGCGTAAACCTTTTTCACTTACAAATCGACCCATGAAACTATCTGCTACACGCTCTCCTGTAATAGCTCCTCTAGCACTTTCTTCAAAAGCACGATTTGTTGGGTCTAATATGTTTTCCTGTTCTTTAAAAGATTGTTTAGCAAACTTCGCTGCCTCTTTCCACATCTCACCGTCTGACCAAGAAGCTAAAGAAGCTTTAACAATGTCCAAGTTGCCACTAACGATACCACCTGCTACAGTTTCTAAAGTGGTCATAACCTGAGTTAAGCTGTTACCTACGATATTAACCATCTGCGTTCTAGGTCCACTAAGTATAGAGTTCATCCAGTATTCGGTAGGCATATCCAAGAAACTCTTACCTTGTGCCTTTTTAGCTAACTTAAATAGACCTGCAAAACTTCCATCTAAATCGTTAGGGTCTATTATTTCTTCTATTCTTTTTACCATTTTCTCAGGTTTCATATTACCTGAGTTGTTAACAAACTCGTTCCTTAAACCTTCTATTTCTGACTCTGTCTCAGATAAACCTATCTTTTTTCTTCTGAAGTTTTCTCGTCTAGCTTGTAAAGACTGAGCAGTACCTCTACCTATTTTCCTATAAGCATCAGCTACTGTAAGTAGTTGTTGGAAGGAGTTCTTTAATTTAGATACAGACACAGTACCATAACCAGCTTTCTTAGCTTCTTCTACATTTTCTATTATATTTAAAGATAAAGCGTGTCCTTGGTCTCTCAAACTTTGTTGTCTAATTTGTTTATCTAGTTCGCTTTTCTCGATGTCTTTTATATCTTGTCCTAGTGATTCATAATCAAAATCAAGTGCTTCATCAATTTCAACTACAACTCCTTTTACATCTATTTTATCAGGGTTAGCTGTATAGTATTGCTCTAGTAATTCTTTTAAGACAATAGCATCCTCACCTGTCTCCAATGCAAACTGTGGTAGTCTAGGCTTTACTCCACCTACCATAAGTGCTTCAGCATACCCTCTAAACTTATCAGGTATAGCACTGAGGAACTCATCTTCTTTACCTTTTTTAAAGTCAGGCAGTTCGCTAGGTCTTTTCACGGAAGCTAAACCTTCGTCAGCTTGTTTTGTAGCTGTTATGATATTGTTTTTAACTTCTACATTACCTTTACCAAATACATCTTCTACAAGACTAACATAATCAGCAGTCTTTTTGTTGTGTTGAAAACCTGCTTTCGTTTCTTTCCCGACTCCGCTTTTACTTCCCTCATATACAGAGAAGTATGCTTTACCGTTTCCTTTAACTGCGTCAAAAGCTTGTTCAACAACTAACAGTTGGTTTTCCTTTTCCTTAATAACATTAAGTACATTATTAGAAATAGCAGCGTCTACTTGACCTCCTTGTACTGCTTGAGCTACCTCTTTGTTATGTTGTGCTGATCTGTTGAATGGATCGTAAACTTTTAAATCTACACCTTCTCCTTTAAGCATATCAACAGCATTATCAAACTTACCTCCTCCTATATCCACCATCTTCATTCCTTTAGCGAATATACCAGCTTTCTTTAGTTTGTTGTAAGCAGCAGGTAATTTAGCTACATTTATAGAAGTAGCAGCGGAAGTTATCTCTTGTTCTGGAACACTCCAAAGATTAGGTCTTGTTTGATAATAACGACCTTCAGCTACAAGTTTTGCTTTACCCATGTACGATCCCCTACTTGCAGATATGATCTGTGCAGAGTCTCTAAGTACTTTATCAAGAAGATTAGAACCTTCCTTTCCTTTTATAGTCCCTATCAACGCAGCTACTGCATCTACAATCTTTTGAAATATATTTCTTTTATCGTCTGCTGGTATTCTTCTTAAAATTCTTTGTAGCTCTAAATCGGTAAAAGCAGCCACAAGAAACTCATCTAAGTCTTTTAAACCGTATATACCTTTAGCACCTTCAGGGTCAAACGGATCAGCACCTTTAAACTCATATTCTTTACCTACTTTTTCTGATGCTATTTTGAAAGACTTAGCAAGTTCTCTGATAGGTTTAGGAGCAGTTTTATTGTTAATAACATTATCTATATTAGATAACACTGTTGACCGTTCTTTACCTCCTTGACTCACCCAAGAATTTATCTTTTTAGCAGTGACACCATGAAGCATCTCGTGAACAAGAGTCTGCTCATCCGCACTACCATACAATTCAACACGATCCGTACTAGGTTTATAAACACCTGCAATAGAACCTTTATCTCCTACATCTCCTCTAACTGTAGTAGGATCACCTTCAACATCAGGTTTGTAATTAACGGTAACATTTAAATCGTCTTCGTCTTTTATGATCTTCTTTAAATTCTTAGCTAAGTTCTGTACTTCTGAAGTATCAGCGTTAACAGCTAACTGATCTAAAGTCTTTCCTATAGTAGGAGCTTGTTGACCTAATCCCTCAGCTTGTGCTCCTTTTAATAAGAAGTCTTTTGTTTTATCGTCTATACGACCAGCAAAAATACCTGACCTTCTTGATAAACCTGGTTGAGCAATGTCACCTCTAAAACCTGCGTTTACCAGTTTAGTCGCTGCTCCTTTTAATGGAGGAGATATTTCAAACTGTTCGTATATATTTGGATTTCTTACAAACTCATTAACAGCTTGCGATGGATAATCAAAACCTAACCAATCTTCTTTAGCCAACGCTTTTAAGAAACTTCTATACTTAGGTTTAAATTGATCTAAAGCTCCTAACACTTCATCATGGTCTGCTTCCATATCTAAATGCTCAAACCATTCATCTATGATGTCTCTATCAAATTCATCTATTAATTCTGGACCTTTAGCTATAGAAGCTAAGTCTTGTTGCAACCCTGTATCGACTACTGCCTGTGCTTGTCCGACTGCATCCTTACCTTCTCCTTTAGCTTTGCGTCCGTTCTTAATAGCTTTCAGAGACTTGATAAACACACCAGCTACAGCTTCAAGACCTAGACCTTCCAACACATTCTTCATGCGTCCCTCTAGCTCACCTTCATCTTCATCGTGTGCCAAGAACTCAGTAACTGGATTCTGTAACTCTGGTACTTGTTGGATAAGATTAGATAGTCTAGCTTCCTGCCCGTTAAAGAAAGTAAAATCAGTAGCAGCACCAGCAACAACACCTTTAGTAACAGTACCTGCTTTAGCTAATGCACCTGCTCTACCTGCTAGACCAAACAAAGGAATGAAACCTGTAGCAAACTGTGATATACCTTCTACAGCACCACCTGCCATAGTCTTAGAAGTACCAAGGAATCTAGTGTCGTAGTCAGGCAGTACATCAAAAGAAATGTAATCCGCTAGGTTATAAGCACCTTGAAACGCACCTTCTACACCTCTAAATGGAGCAGCTAATACATCACCTGCAATGTCAAAAAAATCATCGTTTTCTTCTTCTAATATGTTTTGCTCGTCCATTTTATTTAATTAAATTAAGTCGCTTATGTAATTCTCTTTGATCTTTTACAAAGTCGACTATATCGGTTACTCCTATTTTGTTCGCCACATCTTTAACTTCTTGGGGCATATCTTCGTCTTTGTCTATTTCCCTTGCAGCTTCTATCGAAGGTACAGTAAGCATTCTCACTGTTTTTGTTTTATCTTGTAATGTCTCAGGTTTAAATCTAAATCCTAATTGCGTGACAGGTTCTTCTCCAGCCAAAGCAGCCACGAACCCTCCAGTTATTCCTTCTATCAGTAAATATTGTTGGGTGTATTGCTCTCGTTCTTTGCTTGTGTAATACTGATCTGGAGTTGATTTTATACCACTGTATCTCCAGTTAGTTCTATTATAATTAGGATTAGGAGCTATGCCTTTTCTCCCTTTTTCCTTTATAGCACCAGGTTTTATTCTTTCAGCCAAAACATTTAAAGTTTCACTTCCTTCTTCCATTAAATACATAAAAGATTTTTGTTTTTCTTTTGGTTCAGCTGTTGGATTTAATGTTACTTTTATAGCTTCTCTAGCTAAATCTACCCTTACATTTCTTAATCCTTCTGAAGTGGCTGCTACTTTACCGAAGTAAAAAAGATCATTAGATGTAGGTGCTTTTGTAGATTCCTCGTAGTTACTATTTAAAACTTTATTAGCTTCTACTTCAATCTTATCTTCTTTGTCTATCTTATCTTTTAAAATACTAAATTTATTAGCTGTGTTTTCTATATAAAAAGAATAACGCTCTTTAGCGTAAGCTTCTAATTCTGCTTTTCTTTCCGTTTCATTAAGACCACTAGTTACAAGTTCTAAACTTTTATTGTTGTAGTCATTACTATATTCAACTTGTGCATTTAAGAGTATATCCCTAGTTCTTTGATCTGTTGTTATATCAGCATAATCAGCTACTAAAGAAGCTTCCAATTCTCGTGCTAGGTTTCTCTCATAGACTCTAATAGAGGGTGTTTCTCTTATCAATGCGTTAGATAAATCTTTTTCGAGGTTGGGATCAGGTTTTTCTAAATCCCTTAAAGCTTCTATTATTCTCCCTCCATACTCAGGGTCTTCATTAAATGTTTTTTCTTTAACAGCATTTAAGTATTCAACCTCACTTTTATAAGGTACACCATCATAAGTTACCTCTTTCCCTGATCGTATTACAGCTATATCTCTTGATGTTGTATAGTAGATACTTTGAATAGCTTCTTTTTCTTTTTCTTCTTCCTCTTGCTCTGCGTCTTCAGACGCTTTATCGATCATAGCATCAAACATACCTAGATCAGCAGCTGACATTTTAGATGCACCAAAGTTTAAATTAGTTGTAGCCCAATCCAATAAAGCGTCTGCTTGCACCCCTAGTCCATCCCTAGATAAAGCAATTAAAGTTTCTCCGAATATTTTCCTCTGTTCTTCAGCTGAGTATGAATTTAAAGAAGACCAAGATGTAGCTAATTCATTTTTTGCTTCTAGGTTTAATTCCCCTCCTTGATACCCACCTCTAACATTTTCATAGAAAGAACTCATAACACCGTGTGCAGTCTCTCCTTTAGCTTTAGCGTTCTGTCTTACTTCAAAGTTTGTTACAAGAGATTGTATCTGTGGGTTTATAGCTTTTTGTAAACCTTGTTGTGCAATAACAGAACCTGCTAATCCAGGGTTATTTTGTATATACTCATCTCTTACTTTATTTACAATATCAGCACCTCCTTCAGGATCATCTGCTAGAGGATTAGTAAGACGCTTATTAATTTCCACCATCAGACCTCGACTAGCTACTTTACCTATCGCTTCTATCTTCCTCTTCTGATTAATAGGAGAAGTAAGCCAACTCATCGCACCTTTTCTTACTTGCTTATCAAACTCTCCTTCTGTCTTTTGAAGCATTGCTTGAATCTCTTCGGGACTCTTTCTTGATAACTCATCTTCAAATTGTTCTGCTTCTATATCAGCTACCTGTGTGTACTGTTGCAATATAGGATTAACCTGTGACAAAGCATCAGCAAGGTCCATCAACTTATTCCTACCAGCTCTACGCTGACCTACACTGTATTGACCTGCTCGTTGAATAGTAGGTTGTAAACCTGGAACTGCATCACCTAACCCTTGTACTTGTACTCGTTCGTCCATTATCTTCTCCTACCTGTCATTGCTTGTGTATAACTTTGAGCTGCTGTAGTTCCTGTTTTTGATGATGATCCCATCCTACTACCAATATCCAACCCTGTCCTGTATCCACTAAGTCCACCACTAACCGCCTGTAGACCTGCTGTTAAGAAACTAGGTTTGCTTATAGGTTGTTGAATGCCTATAAGTCTTTGTTGAGAAGCTAGTCCAGCTTGTTCTAATCCTAGCTGTGTACCTACTCCTGTTAACTCTTGTTGTCTTAAAGTTGCTGCTCTATACCCTGCTTCCTGTCTAGTATAGTCATCCATTAAAGCTTGTACACTAGCACCTGCAACACCTGCTTCCCCTGCTGAAACTCTAGCCCTAGCTAACGCTTCTCTTGACTTCCTACTAACTTGTTCAAGTTCCCTTGCAGTAGCTTCTTGCTCTTGTGCTTGACGCATACGGATAGAGGACTGTTCCTGTAACGCTCGTTGACGCTCCGCTGCCGCTGACTGTGCTTGAAAAGCTGCTTGTTGTTTAGCTTGTTGCCTTTGCCCAGCATACCCTGCGATAGATGAACCTACTGATGCTGTTATAGCTGCTATTGATATTGGGTCACACATATTACTTCCTCTCTATCTTAAATGACTTATAACCAGGGATATTGCAATCCTGAAAACTAGCACCTAACCAAGTTAACCACTTAACGCTGAGTGTATTAGCTTCCATGACATAGTTAGTTAAGTAATCAAATCCATCCATTAAATCGTCTATCCACATCTGTGATTCTTTAACAAACTTCTTCTTTACTTTATAAAAATTCCTTGTACCTAGCAACCAACAAACCCCGATGTTATCTCTAGGACTCACTCCAAAGCTCGCTAACAACCCGTCTTGATCTGTCTTGACGCTATAGCATTTACTACTTGATTCAAAAGATCCGTACACAGCATCTCTAGGGTGGTGCATTAAACCTATACATTCCATCATATCCTCTTCCCGTAAGTCATCATATAACAAAGGAGCGTCTTCCACTGGATAAGCTTTTTCTATCTTAACCTCCATATCGTTTACTCCTTGATATAATAGTTGATTCAAACTCAGCAGATAGTAGCTTCACTGGTAAAGCACTAGAAGATTTAATTTCGATAGTGGCATCATTAGGTTGAGCTTGTACAGCA
>Ga0208434_1000990_pt1 | contig 12270 bp, 9 predicted proteins | sample 13_taG_FD_184086 | JGI IMG/M metagenome (GOLD analysis project Ga0208434, IMG submission 184086) | Marine viral communities from the Subarctic Pacific Ocean - 13_ETSP_OMZ_AT15268 metaG (SPAdes) (version 2) | ecosystem: Environmental > Aquatic > Marine > Oceanic | place: Pacific Ocean | collected... | reverse complement strand
ATTCATTTTCCAAAGTGAGTGTTAGCGGTAACAACTGTACCACCCATATTTTTCTTACTTAACTTTTTTTTTTACCGTAAGTCATACCGCCTTTTCCGTAGTATTCCATACCGCCTTTAGCCATTGGCTTCATAGAGTTAGACATTTCAACTAAGTCAATAGATTCACCACCCATTGCCATAGTTTGCAAAATACCCATGGATTTATCTTTACCCATTTTACCAGCTAAAGCTTTAAATAGTTTTTCACCACCGCCTTTATAACCTGTCATTTTTTTACTTGCCATTTTTTTATGTATTAATTGTTATTGTTAAAATTGTAAGATAAAGTTTAATAGTTGTATAGTTATGTTCATCATCAGGTGCCATATGTTCAAAGCCTATAGCAAGTCTATCATGCGGCCAATGAAAATGTAGTTCTATATCCATTACTTACCTTGTCTATTATATTTCTTTTTATAGTTCTTACTATTTTTAGAATGAGAAGTCTTGCTTTTAGCATGAACCCCTTTTCTTTTAATCTTAGTTCTTTCTATTTGTTTTGCTATGCTTCGCATTTGTATTTCTTACTTTTTCAATTGATCTACCACCAAAGTATGCACCTATAACAGTTAACAATGTGATTTCCAATAAGTTAATCCATCTCTCTTCAACCTTAAAATCAATTACACCAGCATCAATAAACACTAGTATCATTGTACAAACAACTAAAAACATTAGCACTAAAGGTCTAACATTCTTAGAAAGCCAAGAGTCAGAGTTCATATCTGACTTCCATCTTTCCGTAACATTCTCTTGTACGGTAGCTTCACTATCAAGCAGCATTTGTTGCATAGCATTTTTGAGGGTCATCTTCTCTTCTTTAGAAGTAACCACTTCATCTATGATGCTATCCGCCTTACCAATAAGGCCACCAAATATTTTACCTACCCAAGCTGGCATTACCTTCTAGTTGCTTTATTGTATGCAGCCACAACATTCTTTTTAGTCATCGCAGCATTCTGACCTGGAAAGTAAGGTTCAGCATATTTAGGGCCTGATTGAGTTACATAATCATGCTTTTCTCTGAGAGACATAGCATCCCATTTATTAGCTAATGCAGCTGCCGCATCATCCATCTTAGTTTGCAGGTTAGGTTGCATGTTAGGGTTTACATTATCAGTAAAAATACCCGCCTGTCCTTTTGGAAGTTCTTTACCTTGTCTTGCAAAAGCTCTTGCTTCAGCTTTCTCTCTTAAATATCTCATTGGATCCATATCTTCTATTTTTTTGTTTTTTTGCCTTTTGCAGCATCAACTACATCTTCTAGCTCTTCTTTTACATTGTGTGCTCTACGTGCAGTTTCTTTAACTGCAGCAATTGCTTTTTCATCAAAGCTAGTCTTTGACCAAATCCAATGCCATCCTAAGACAGCCCATACACAAATATTTTTTAGTGAAATTGTCCAGATGACTTCTAGAACAACTTTTAAGATTTTTAATACTATATTCATAATAAGTGATTTATAGTATAATATACAAAAAACTACAGAGAAAAACAAAAAGAAGTATAATATTACCCCATTGCTTACTTACTATTAATAGCGTTAATGATTCTAATTTCCATCTGACCCATCTCTGATTTAAGATCTGCTAAAGACTTATCATTCTTTTCTCTATTTCTTTCAACTTGATTTTTGAGGTCATCAATCCTTTTATGAAGAAGTTTAAGATTATCTTTTTTATCAGACTTCATATCTTCTAGATCTTTTTCTAGACCATCTAAAGTCATTTGTTGAATTGTAACTTTACCTTTAAGTGAGTACCAGACACCTAGCGCACCTGTTATTGAAACTAATAATGCTACTAAAGCATCAAAACCTATTTGTAAACTTGAAACCTCCATCGTATTGTAATATATATATAAAAATCAGTATAACTACTTATAATAATATACAAATAAAAATGATCAGATAAAAAGAAAAAGAACAAAATTTAACCTTGTCAGTTAATAAAGATATATTACCTTGCGTGTAATTTTTATTTTTACTAAATTGATTATATAAAACAACTGGCTATACATCTGTATGGCTTTTTTATTCTAATAATAAATTAATAAACTATGAACGGAAACATCTTTAAAAAGAGGGAGAATATTTTGCCCTATGAATACCCTGAACTATTAGATTACAAAGATGCAATCAGACATTCCTATTGGATTGATACTGAGTATAATTTTACAGAAGACATTTCTGATTTTAAAACAAAAGTTACTGATCAAGAAAGAGAAGTAATTAAACGTACAATGCTAGCCATTGCACAAATAGAAGTTAAAGTTAAAACCTTTTGGGGTGATTGCTTTAAGAGAATGCCTATAGCAGAGATTGGTGATGTAGGTATGACATTTGCAGAATCTGAAGTTAGGCATAAAGATGCTTACGCTAGACTATTAAGAATCTTAGGTTTAGAAAAAGAGTTTGAGAATGTAATTAACGTTCCTGCTATAAAAGGACGTATGGATTATCTAAACAAGTATCTTGATGGTACAAGAAGTAAAGATGATAAAATGTATACCAAGTCTGTACTGTTGTTCTCACTGTTCATTGAGCATGTAAGTCTATTCAGTCAGTTTCTTATTATGATGAGCTTTAACAAAGAGAAGAACCTTTTCAAAGGGATCTCAAATGTTGTTGAGGCCACAAGTAAAGAAGAAGATATACATGGTAATTTTGGAGTTGAGTTGATCAACATTATAAAGAAAGAAAACCCGGAGTGGTTTGATAAAGAGTTTGAGGAATTAGTTTACTCTGCGTGTAAGAAAGCTTATGCTGCAGAGACTGAGATCTTAAATTGGATATTTGAAAAAGGTGAATTAGACTTTCTAACTAAAGAAACAATAACTAATTTTATTGCAAATAGATTCAATAACTCTTTAAGTAAAATTGGTATGGACGGATTGTTTATCGTTGACCAAGATCTCTTAGAAAACACACGGTGGTTTGATGTAGAGTGCACAGCTACCAAAGAAGGGGACTTCTTTTACAAAAAACAAATTGATTATAACAAAAAAAGCAAGAGTATAACGCATGCAGATTTATTCTAATATGAAATACCCTAAATATTATTGGCTCAATGATGAGTCCCGCCTCTTTCTCTCAAGAGGATATATCAGTGAAACACCTGAACAAAGAATTAAAAGTATAGCAATAACAGCCCAGAAGTATCTAGGCATTGATGGATTTGCTGAGAAGTTTGAAGACTATATGGCCCGCGGCTTCTATAGTCTTTCAACTCCTGTTTGGATCAACTTTGGTAAGCAAAAAGGTTTACCAATTAGTTGTTACGGATCTAATGTGGATGATTCATTAGATAGCATATTAAATGCAGGCCGTGAGATTGGAATGATGTCAAAGTATGGCGGTGGTACTAGTGTTTACTTAGGTAACATTAGACCTCGTGGTACAGAGATATCAACCGGTGGTCATGCTGATGGTCCCATACATTATGCTAAAATGTATGACACAGTTGTGGACGTTTGTAAACAATCAGAAGCAAGGCGTGGAGCATGTGCTGCTTGGTTACCTATTGAACATCCGGATATAATGGAGTTCTTAGACATTGGAACAGAAGGTAACCCTATTCAAAATCTACAGTACGGTGTAAGTGCGGGTAATGAATGGATGAAAGAGATGGAAGCCGGGGACCAGGAGAAGCGTAAAGTTTGGGCCAAGATTATTCAGAGACGTTCTGAGTTTGGATTCCCTTATATTATGTTCCGGGACAACAGCAATGATAATACCTCTCCTTATAAAGATTTGGGCATGGAGATTACTGCTAGCAATTTATGCTCAGAGATACAGCTGCCAACTGATAGCTACAATTCTTTTGTATGTTGTCTTGGATCGTTGAACCTGCTGCATTGGGATGAGATCGAGAGAACAGACGCAATTGAGACGTATGTTATGTTCTTGAATGCTGTTATGGATGAGTTTATATCTAAAGCTCGTACACTACCAGGAATGAAAAGAGCGTATAACTTTGCTAAAGAGCATAGGGCTATTGGTCTAGGCGTACTCGGATATCATAGTCTATTACAGTCTAAGTTACTTGAGTTTGATTCGTTACAGACTAAAGGTTTAAATGAACATATGTTTAAACTAATAAAGACTAAAGCGGAAGCGGCCTCTGAATGGTTACATGATAACTTCGGTTATAAATCTATCCGTAAAGGTTATGCTAATACAACTTTGCTAGCAATAGCACCAACTAAGTCTAGTTCATTTATTCACGGTGCCGTGAGTATGGGCATAGAACCTATAAAGTCTAACTACTTTATTAAGGATCTTGCTAAGTCTAAGACTATATATCAAAATCCTTTCTTAAAGGAAGAGTTACAAAAGTATGGTTTAGATACCCCGGAAACTTGGGATAGTATCTTAAAGAAGGATGGATCAGTTCAGCATCTTGATTTCCCTACTAAAGCTGTGTTTAAGTCTTTTGCGGAGATTACTCCAAAAGAACTTGTTCTGCAAGCAGCTCAAAGACAGAAATATATTGACCAGTCTCAGTCATTAAATCTAATGATTGATCCTAGTATCCCAGCAAGAGATATAAACCAACTATATCTATATGCTTGGAAGGAAGGTGTGAAGACTTTGTACTATCAGTTTAGTCAAAGTTCAGCACAAGCCTTTTCAAGAAACATTCTTGAATGCGCCTCTTGTGAGGGATAGCCAGGTGTTACACTGGTTTAAGGTGGAGGACGTAAAGCTGTACAGGTTGAAGCCCTGGACTCCACCTATTTTATAAAGAAGTCGCTCTTATCTATGTAGTTCTCCCACTTCTTAATCGCGTATAATACTGGAACAGCATCTTTCCATTCTTTAGATACTTTTAGCTCACCTGCTCTTTTACCTCTTTGATAAACATATTCAGAGTTGTTCATGAAATCTTCTTCACTTTGTGCCCAGTATGCAATAGGTGTCCAAATAGACAATGATATTGCTTTTCCTAGTTCACCAAGTGTTCTGGTAGATGCAATTGGTGATTTTACCATTTGATATTGCTGTTCTAGACCCGCAGGTAATAGAGGTATAAATAATACTAATTCCTTGTAAGTTCTATCTACTTGATATGCTAGCAAGTTTCTAAGTCTTATAGCTGTTTCACTTTCAGGTGTAGCCTCTAGTGAATCATAAACCATTGGATCATCTTCATCATCATCCATACTCATAAATCCTTCAAGCATTGATCTTATAGCTAATAATCCAAAGATCATTGATGCTTCACCAAGAGTCCTATATATGTTAAATAGCTTATTAGTTGCTCTTTGGTCCATTTGAAGATTCTCGCCTTCAGTATAACCATAGTCTTGAAGAAACTTTTTATTCCAGTTTTTAAAATCTGTATCTACTTTTACAAGTCTTTCACCTGCAAACTTTAATCCTTTAACAAGACTTAAGTATCTACCTTCCATCCATCCTAGATTCTCATCATAGTATTCTCTTTGGAATCTAGCTCTCATTGCAGGTGCAACCCATTTATGGAATTGTGCTAATAGTCTACCCCAAGCATATGATTCAATAACCATTCTATCTTCTTTAGCATAGTTACCATGAATTTGCTTGTTTACTTCACGTATTTTATTTCTGGTCTCGTAAATGAATTCATCATTAAAAGGCTTCTCTACAGTAATTGGTGCACCCTGAGAATCTTTACCAACTTTTTCAACAACTATATCATATTCGTCTGATATTGTAGACTCTCCTGTTTTACTATCAAATTTATATGCATCATATAAACTTACTTCTTTACCGGTCTTATTACTTCTTACATATGTATCCATTAGAATAGCCACACCAACTTTAGTTTGTACATTGTACTCGGCTGCATCCTGCATAGAATAACCAAGCTCTTCAAACTTTGACCAAGCCATTCCTAATTTTGATTTAGCTCCTGGACCACTTCTACCTGTTTCACGCACATCAGAAGCTTTATCCATCATATAAAATACATCAGTCATTGACTCATATTTACTAAACGGTTTGCTAACATCATATTGAGATTCACCATAACCAAAATCCGCAGCAGTTTTTTTAGATGTAGAACCTAATCTCCACATTAAATCTGGCAATGCTCTTTTATTAAACTCTAATGAAGCTCTTTGATAAGACTTCCATGAAAAGAATCTACCACCTATTGCTTCAATATTATCGTTAACACGGCCCAGAGCATAGTTATTAAAGTTACCAAAAGGGTTATATGCAACGTATGATAAAGATGAATACTTAATTATAGCTTCTGTAGATTTTTCTAAAAAGCCTCTAGTTATTGATTCATCATCATAGTATACCATATGTAACCACTTTTTATACCTAGCAGTTATGTTAGACTCCTGATCTTTATCTTTTTTACCAAGTCTTTGAAATTTACCTTTGACATTAAACTTACCAAGGTTTATCATAGAGTTTGAAGGTTGATATTCGCGGTTTTCCATCACCTCTTTGATAGCAATAATTGTATCTTCAATACTAGACATCATGTCATAGTTTACAGCCATTTCTGTAAATGCTGCTAATGATGCTGCTAAATCTCTATTTATTTGACCTTTTGTAGGTTTAGACTCCAATCTTTGTAACTGACCTTTTAGTCCAGCTAATTTATCTTTATAGTTGTCTATATTTATTTTACCATTTTGTCTTTGTTTTTTTAAGTCAGCTATTTCAGCATTAAGTTCATCAAGTTGTTTTTGATCAACAGGGCTTCCTGTATAGTATATTGGAAGACTATCAACTTGTTTACCTTCTTCATCAGTGAATACTACTCTATTTTGAACAGTAGTACTAAAGAAATTTTTAACATTCTTTTTAGTTTTAGCAAACATCTTAACAACTAACGGATCTTTATCTGATAGATCTTGTAGAAAGTTATTTCTTATTAGAGGCATTTTACCTGCCATTTGATCTCTTTGTTTTCTAGGAAGTCTTTGCAATAAATCACCTTCCATTTCTTTTGTATAAAATCTATAGTATGCTAATCTAGCTCTACCAAGTGCTGATGTATCCTCAGTCATTGATTTATACTTAGCACTCATCATATCCTCACCTTTAGATGACTCCAATCTAGGAACCGTATATACTTTTTTTGGTGCAGATGATTGAGTTTTTATAATTCTACCTGTAAAGTTTCCATCAGAATCTCTTTCAGCTCTATCATACTCAAATACATCATAGTATTTTGCATAGAACTTATCATACTCTCTTTGTGTAACTTTATTTCTATCACGCGTCCAATATCCATTATCTCCTACTGGTACAAATGTAGAAGTTTCTTCAAGTTTCTTTTTAAACTCTGCAGTATACATGTGATATTCTCCATCAACAGGTTGATTATTGGGTCCTATAGTCTGAGCATTTGAAAATTTAGCAACCTCTTGCTTATCTAAGGCCAACTGTCTATTATACTCAAGATCTTCTTCATTTGCCTCTAAGATGTTATTAGGTATATCTCTATATCTTTTAAAGTTACCTTCTTTGTCTTTTAGTTTACCAAATACTTCAGATCTTTTATCATAGTACTGACTGCCCAACTCTTGTATAACCCTACCAGTTGGTATACCATTTTCATCAAATTGAATCATATAATCAAACAGCTCTTGCCTATTTTTATTATCTGATAATCTTAATAGTCTTCCAGCAAGATTTAAATTCTTTTCTATTTTCTCCTCAACTATTTGGTTTCTTTGTATAACTTTAGCTTTATACATTTTATCAGCAATAGCAGAAAGCGTATCTCTTGATGTTGCTAGATCTTTTGTACCGTATTCTAGTACGTCAATATCTCTACCTTTGGTTTCACCTTTAATAAAATCTTCAGGTTTAGCCCCAAACTTAATTATTGCATCTAACTCTTCTTCAGTAAAGTTATAGCTTGATTTATTTTTGATTGTTAGTTTTACAAAGTCTTCTATAGCATCTTTTATAATACCTTGCTTCTCACCTTCTCCAGCTAACTCTGTAAGAAGAGTTCTTAGCTGTAGTATTAATGCAGTCTGAGTTGCATTTAATTGACCACTATCTAATACAACATATAATCCTTCATATGTAGATAGAAATCTTTTTGCATTTAACACATATGTTATAAAGTCAGGATCTGATACATTTTTAGGATCTGATACAAACTTTTTAAAACTCTTAATTTCACCAACAGCTTTGAGTAGAAGACTTGAATATATTTTATTTCTTTCTTTTGCTCCTGATCCTAATGCTACATTAATTTGACTTAATGATTGAATTATATCTTCCTTTGTTTTGTCAGTTGATTTACTCATAAACACTTTACTTCGTAATGTATCTAAAGCTTCTTGCTTTTTCATGAGTCCTTTTTTATAGCCTTCAAGAGCACCTGTAACAACGGTAAGTCCTACATCCGGATCAATAAAGTCAGTACCAAAGTTTTCTGGCTGCATTTCTTCAGGTAAAAGAATTTTATCCATGTCTACTAAAACACTAGGATCATTCTCAATCATGTTATTATACTCCTCTCTATTTCTATTTATAAGTGTAGATGGAACTAAGGAATCAACATATATCTCATTGTCATTTGGTGTATGAATTTGCAGGTTGTCGTATTTATAAGTATTATCAGCAGGATTGAAGTCTATATGAAAAGTCATAGCTGATGAATCATCTAATGATACATCATAGCCCATATTCTCAAGCATTCTTCTAGCAACATTAACACCTATATAGTCTTGCTGTCTAGATGATAAGTCATTAATTATTGGTTTTAATCTACTATCTGATGCTAGTTCTTCTAACGAATCATACTTAGGTGAATACTGACTGCCTTCGTTTATACTTAGATTTATAAGCTTTATCTTTCCACTAGGTTCTATAGACATTAGGTCTACAGTAGTTGCTGTTGATGTATCTACATCATATACAGTTACCTGTGGTATAACAACATTACCATTCCCACTTTGATCTCCATACACTATACCATTTATGTTTTCTGATAGTCTTATAAACGCATTTTCAGCTTGCTCTTTTGTCAAAGTTGTAAGAGCAGATTCTATTGATTCAAAGTTTTCTCTTTGTGCAATAGCTTCTGTTATAGTTCTAAAGTCTTTTCTTACATCATCACTAAGAAAACTCTCTTCATATTTTGTTAGGCCTTTGACTAACTCCTCTGCTGCTGTATATGTCTTACCATTTGATAGTATATCCATATACGTTCTAGTTCTATTATCAAATACAACTAAATTTTTGTTTCCAAATTGGTTTGTTACAGTAAAAAAGTCAGAATTGTTAACTCCAATTACTGCAGTATGAAATAGTTTATCAATTATGTCTCTTTGTATACCTGATGATGCTGTTTTTTTAATCTCATCTAAAGCCTTCTTTTTTCTAGGCGTTAAGTTATATTTAACTCTAGGGTTTGGTGCAGCTTGATTACTAACTTGTGATAGTTCAGCAAGTTCAAACTGTATACCTGTCGTATTTAAAAATGTAGCTAGCTGAGATAAAGTAGCACCTTTTGGTAAGGCTTCAAGTACAGTTTGATTAAGTCTTATAGTATTAGCTGCTTTAGGAAGTTCTTTTGCGTTAAACTCCATTATTGCATTAAAGAAATTATTTACTTGATCTGTAAACGCTTTTGAGCCTTTAACTGTTAAATCAAAGTCTTGATCTGCGGTTTCCTCTATCTTATCATATAGTTCTGGTTTTGTCTCTCTTAGTTGATTGTATTTATCAAGCTCCGGTGTTTCTATTCTCTCTAAACCTTTTGCTACTCTATTTACATTCTTAAGTTGATTGCTTTCATCAATAGCTAATTGTTCTTGATCTATGTTTGCCTCTTGGTATAATGTTGCCATTTCAGCATCCGCATTTGTTTTGAGTTGCATAAAGTCTTCAAGCTGAGTCTTTAACATATCATACGCAGCCTTTACAGAAGGATTCTCTATTTTATCTAATAACTTACCTAACTCATTATCTGTTGATAATCTATCCCAGGTAAACTTTTCAATCTTGTTTTCTCTTATGTATCTTTTAACATCTTCAATAGGTGTAGATACATCCTGTTCAGAACTTGTGGATGCATCAACAGTTAAAACATTTTTAATAAAATTAAAACCCTTTTCCACATTAAGAGTTTTAGATTCACCATTAATAGCCTTGAATATAGATCTTAGTATTCCTATATAAAATTCTATAAATTCTTTTACTCTTTGCAAAAATGATTTTGTTGGTTCATTTTCATACTCTTGCTTAAAGTGTCTTGCTAACGCTTGAGTGACAAGTTCTTTTTGCTGCTCATCAAAAGTGAATTTAAGATTTTTAGCATTATATGCTTCATTGATTTGTTGAGCTAATTTAGGAAAGTTTCTTCTTGCTTCTATTTCTAAGCTTTTGAATAAGGCGTTGTTTTCAAAGTACACAGCATCAACAAATGGGTGTAACATTTCCTCGACAAGAATCTCATCTGTAACTCTTGAATCAATAAGATAAACTGTATCTTCAAATTGGAATGAGTTTACATCTTTAAAAGAAACACCTTTCTTTGCATACTGTGGTATTTTATCATACAGTTTTTCTAAGTCAGATGCTTTTCCAAACTCAATCTTAAGACCGGGAAACATTGATTTTAAGTGTTGCGCAATCTTTCTACTTTTAGGTTTATCAAAACCTCTAGCTTTGCGGACCACATCCTTCGCCATGAAGTAACCATTTGGTATATTAAATTGAATTAAAAGCTTACCATTTTTATTTTTAAACTGAGTAAAAAGCTCTCCTTGTTTAAAAGGTATATTATAATATTCAAAGTAAGACTTTATTTGCTGCATGTTTTGATAAGCAATTCTAGTCAAGCCTGTATTAGGATTAACTACGTCTCTAAGCTGTGCTTCTGCATCAAACTGATTATCAGCTCTAGTTTTAGAAACATAGTATCTTCCTCCTATACTATGTATATTTTTCTTTCTTACTAGGTTCTTATAAATAGCTGACTCAGTATCCGTTACTTTAAGATTAAAAGCAATCTTTTGGTTTTTCATAAACTCTAAAGCCTGATCAAGAGTTGGTATAGCTTCTGTATCACCAATACTATCTTGCCACTTGTTTATTAACAAAGTTGCATTAAGATCTGATTTAAGCTCTTTACTTATTACCTTAAATTCTTCAAGATTTACATTTATACATCTTGCCATTTCTTTTCTATTTATTTGTTATGTAAAACACTTTTCTAGTATTTCAATATACTCTTCTTGACTGTCAATACTTCCCATCTCAACCTGCTCCTCATATCTTAAAAGTACAGATTTTATTGAATATAAATTCTCTTTTATACCAAGAGTATTTCTCTGACCCTTATTTAGACTATTATACCAATTTTCTATAGTTTCTGTGTTATCAGTTGTTTGGGATCCCGGAAAGCTATCAAAGTCAATACTCTCTGGATCAAAGTTAGGGAATTCAATCTCACTATTATCACCAGGAGCTTGATCATCTTGTTCTTCTAGATCTTCTTCAGATCCTTGATCATTGGCTTCTTCATCTTCTTCACCTTCTTGATTTGCATTATCAATTTCTTCTTGAGTATACCCTAATTTTAAAAGAAATGAATCAGCAGAAACTGTACCTGCAGTATCTTCAGTTTCAACATCTGTATCAACATCGGGTGTTATAGTTACATCTTCACCATCTGATTCAAAAAGAGATGTATCAAACTGATCCATTGTCATATCTACAGCAGAAGATCCGTCTATATCTTCGGGTGAATTAGCTCGTTGAATTGTAGCCTGTATTTCAGATTTTGCAGGAATGTTTCCTGGGAATATAAACCCTATAGGACTTGCTTGATATGATCCTTTAACTTCTTCTTCAACATATTCAGCATATAACCCGGTTCTAGTTATTTTTTCAGAGTTAAATAATAATGGTGAAGTACCTGGATCTGCAGATCTAACTGCTTTTAATACAAATCTAGTTTTACGCGTTGAGCCCGTTTGAGCTTCAGCACCACCTACAAAGTCATATGTTAAAACAGGAGGAAACTGAAATTCAGTTATGTTTCTACCTTTCACAGTTTTGTCTACAGGTTTTATACCTATTGCCCTATAGAATGATCTGATACTTTCAAACTTGCTAAACTGCTTTGCATCTAATCTAGGGAATGCTAATCGTTCTACAGCATTGTCACTTACATTTTCATAAGTCATTAAACCTTTGAAAGGTTGGAATATTAAAGTTGGATTAGCAAGAGATGAATCAATATAGACACTGTTATTCTTT
>Ga0208434_1000989_pt1 | contig 12271 bp, 18 predicted proteins | sample 13_taG_FD_184086 | JGI IMG/M metagenome (GOLD analysis project Ga0208434, IMG submission 184086) | Marine viral communities from the Subarctic Pacific Ocean - 13_ETSP_OMZ_AT15268 metaG (SPAdes) (version 2) | ecosystem: Environmental > Aquatic > Marine > Oceanic | place: Pacific Ocean | collected... | reverse complement strand
GTAGGCATTAGGTTAATTACGTTACTCACTAAAATGTGTCTCCAATACAATCAGTTTATCTTCTGCTTCAGCAATCTTCTGCACCAGCTTGTCCATAGTCTCAATCAAGTTACCATGCTCACCTACAGCCACAGGATTGTCTAGGTAGTTCTGCACCTCTGCCTTGTACACGTCTATCTCAGCGTTGTACACGCTCTTCATGGCGCTAATCTTTGGATCTAGCATTAAATTGTTTCTCCAGTAGTTTCTTGTTTATCTTAAGATATTCTTTGTAGCTTAGACTTCCCTTCTGCTCCACATAAGCTGCCCACTGTTGTAGACAGTATGTGTTGAACTTATCCTTCACAACTTAAACATTCCCCTTCCTCAAGGTTGATCCTTGGGATCTTGATGTTAACATTCTCTGTATTTCTAGCCGCTGTAGTTCGCAAGTAATACATAGATTTGAGTTTGTTAGCTCCCGTCCAATGTACGCTATTAACATACTCCAGATACTCATCGTGTACCTCCTGTGGTGCTGTAGCTGGTGGTGGCTCAAAGAACAGGTTTACTGACTGTGCTTGGCAGACGTACTTCTGTCTTTGGTAGGCGTGTTCGATAACCCAAATTTGGTTAAGTTCAGGCGCTGTCTTAAATACTGCCTTCTCTTCTTCCGTGAGTTCCGGTATCTCTTTAACAGAGCCTTCAGCAGCAGCAATATCTTTCCACGTTTGATCGGTGTTGGCACCTTTCTCTTCAAGTAGTTTCTCCAAGTATTTGTTTTTAACTTTGTACGAGCCTGTTAAAGTTTTGTGCGTAAATACGTTAGCGCGAGTAGGCTCAATACTAGGACTTGTTCCACCGCATATAATACTACTACTAGCATTAGGGGCGATAGCAAGCAGATGGGAATTGCGACGGCCACTACCAACCATGTCAGGAGCCTCCCCACGGTCTCTAGCCAGACTTCTGGAAGCCACCTCAGATCTTTCTTTGATTGTCTTAAACGCTCTATTGTTGAAGCTGGAGGCGTACATTCCTTCAAAAGGGATTCCATTACGTTGAAGGTAACTATGAAAACCCATCGCTCCAAGACCAACCGCACGTTCTCTATATGCGCTATAAGCGGCTTTTGCAAAGCCTTTCTTATCTTCTCTAACATAAGACATAAACTCCTCTATGCTGTCTGCTGACACGTTCATGCCTGTGTCTAGCATAGCGTTGTCAATGAAGTGTTCAATGATGTTATCCAACATGTTAATCATGTCAAAGATAAACTGTTCATCGTCTTTCCACTCATCAAAGTATTCTAGGTTAACACTGGACAAGCAGCACACTGCTGTGCGGTCTTCACTGGTTGGTAAGGTAATCTCAGAGCATAGGTTACTCTGACGTACCTCCAGCCCCATGTCCTTCTGTGACTGTGGCAGAGCCTCGTTACAGCGGTCTAGGTTAACAATGTATGGCTCACCTGTCTCTGCCCTAGTGTGTACTAGCTGCCACCACAAGTCCCTAGCGGATACAGTCTTGATAGCCTGCTTGGACTTAGGGTCAATCAGCCTCCACTGATCATCAGACATGACGGCGGCCAAGAATTCGTCTGTGATTGTAATTCCATTGTGTAAGTTAAGACACTTACGGTTAAGATCACCACCAGTAGTCTTCCGCATAGCGATGAACTCTTCCACTTCTGGGTGACTGATGTCCATATACGCTGCATAAGATCCTCTCCGTGTTACGCCTTGGTTGAAGGCGAGCATCTGACTGTCTACGACATGCATGAAAGGTATGCTGCCAGTAGACTGACTACCGTTAGCAGTTGAAACGCCATTACTTCTAACAGCACCCCAATATCCACCCAAGCCTCCACCTCCACTTGCAAGCCATATGTTCTCATCATAGTGATCAGATAGGCCACGCCTTGAATCAGGAACATAATTGAGAAAGCAGCTAATAGGTAAGCCACGTGTGGTTCCCCCGTTGCTAAGAATAGGAGTGCTAAAACCGAACCAGCCCTTGCTTGAGTAGTCATAAAGCCGCTGTGCAAGATCGAAGTCAGTATGTCCTTGATACGTTGCACCATAGACGGACGCTCTGGCGAAGGCTTCTTGTGCATGTGTCTCATCTCCCCAGAAATACCTGTCCTTCAGTGTCTCAAGTGAGAACACATTGAGGTTTTCTTCTCTGTCATAATCAATCTGGATACCTAAGTAATCCTGTACGCCTACCTTACTTGTCACTAGGGTTCTCCAGCATGTGCTTCATCAATCGTTCTTCATACCATATGCCCTTCCTCAGATCTTCAATAGGCTTACCTTTGTAACTAGAGCGCCACAGGTATTTCATAGCGTTACCTTTAAGGTAGCCCATGTATTCGTCATCTGTCAACATACCTCTGATAGCGTCAATACATTCAAGGCCACCAGTATTGTAATGCTCCGGCTTGTCAACAGGGTCGTAGCTCTTAGCCATAGCTTCCTCAGAGAACCTTGGGTGGTGGTTAGGTTCGTTGTCAAGCTCATTAGTGTCTCTGTCTTTAATAGTCTTAAAACCCATCTTGTTCCACTCCTCTGGAGTAATGTTATCAATACTCATCCCATTCATCTCCATTTGTTTCTTCTTCAAACTGGTGCAGCCTGTTGATAAACTTATCCTCAAACCTGTCCAGCAGTTCTTCAGCGGATATGTCCAGTGCCTCTAGTATATCATCAGCATCATACCGCTTCAATATCCGCTCCTTAATTTCATCCATTGTTAGTGACATGATCTACATACTCGTCAACTGTGTAAAATTCAAAACCTTCCTTGTGACACCACTGTCCCATCGTAATCTTAGAACCTTTCCTGACCTTCTTGTTGGGGTCTGACAGGACAAAGATTAACTTGATTGGCTTGATGCTATCACGTATAGACGTATACTTCTGGGTGTCTCCTGTCCTAAAGAATCCTTTAGTCTCAATGTAGTCACCCGTTTTCTTGTCCACAAAGTCTGGCTTGTACTTCCTGTGCATCACGTATGGTACATCATATGGCTCGTACAGATAGCGTTTCTTAGGCGCTGACTGTGCAAAGCGTTTCTCTAGTCCAGACCTGTAGATGCTCTGCTTACGTGATCTCTTGGACTTTAGGCTCATTGACTACCTCCGTTAAATATCTTGGGCCAGTAGAGTACAGGAATGTACGTAGCTTAGGGTAGCAAGCATGTTTGAAGTGACAGTAAGAGCAACCCATAGCCAGCTTCTTGTTACCAGACTTGCCGTCAGGCACTGTGTCATGGCACAGGGGTGGTGGTTCCTTCTGCTCTACCATCTCCTTCACATGGATGATACGCTCCTCAATGTCTTTCTTTAGAACCTCATAGACAGGAGCCTGCTTGTCCTCTAGGTCATACTTTAAGTAGGTCAGGTGACCATTGACTTTGTCCATAGCCAGCCAGCCTACCTGTGTCTCACCTTCAGACCTAGCGTATCCCTTGATCTGATCTATGTATCCAAAGGGATCATCAAATGCAAGTGAAGCATCCTTGAACTTCTTGAATCCATAGGTACTGGCAGACTTAACGTCAGTGACTATGCCGTCAATCTTGCAGTCCATGCTACCTGAGATACCTTGAACAGTAGCTTGTGCCTGCTCATGTGTCACTGTGTGACCAGCCAAGCGTACAAACAAGAGCAGCATCTCCTCAATGAGGTGTCCATACATAAACTTCACAAGGGTGTGCGGCTGCATCTTTTCCTTCGGCCCTACATTATTGTAGTGATTCCATAGGAACCTATCAGTCTTGCCTATGTTAGACATGCGTAGCTTACGTGCATCAAAGCTACCACGCTGGGTGAACTCCTTACGCATAAGATCCTTACATGCCTCACCAAAGTCATCAATGATCTGCTCTGCATCCACTGACTTGTCAGGTGACTTGAACTTCACAAGATCGTAGATGTCATCTATCAGTGTGTTAGTTGTTTTCATATTACTCTCTATGTTTAACGAAGTTAAGTTTTCTATTGTAGGGATCAAAGATAAGGAACACTACTCCTAAATCTTTCTGCTCTTGAGTTCTCTGTCTAGGAGTGTCTGTGGCATTCTTCGGATTATTCCCTATCCTAGCCATCTTTACATCTATAAGAATAAACTCTCTCGTCTCTAGTTTGAAAGCTATCATGTCAATAGGGCCGGTAGATCCTGAGTTCATGAACACTTCATAACCGTTGTCCCATAGCCAAGTAACTGCATAATACTCAGCTAAGTCTCCTTTCCTGTTACTGTCAGTGAGTATCCGCCCAGCTTTCTCCGACTTGGTACTCTCCTGTGAGCCTACACTTAAGCCCAAGTTCAATTCCTGCTGCTTCCAAACATGAGACTGCAAGTCTTCCATACTTGTCTGCTTGGGATCTTCTAACCTCTGCTTGTACTTCATCATGGATATTTCCAACAAAGTAATAATCTAAGTTCCATAGTATAGCATACTCCTGTAATAAACACAAGGCTTTTTTCATAACGATTGCACCGGCACTCTGTAGTAATGTATTCAGTGCTGCGTGTTCTGATCGTATGTGTAGTTTCCTACCGTCTAACCCATTGATACAGCCTTGGGTCGCCTCTTGTGCAACTCGCTCTTTAAGATATGCATATGCTGGGAGATTAGACATAAATCGTTCTCTAAGCAGCTTACCAGCACTTGCGCCTCCTCCTGCCACCGTACCAAGTTTCGCATCTCCTGCTCCGTACAACAGTGCGTAGATGAAAGTCTTTGCCTGATCTCTTGATTCAAGTCCTGCAAGCTGCTGGTTAGCAGTGTGTATGTCTCCTCCAATGACTTCATTAGTGTACTCCTCATCGTCCATGTAGTGAGCCAGCATACGTAGCTCAAGTCCACTAGCGTCAAACCCTACAAGTTTGTATCCATCCCTTGCAATCCAACACTGTCGGCATTCTTTGCCATACGGTGAGTAGCCTGCCGGAACTTGGGCTAGGTTAGGTTTAGAGTGTGTCATCCTACCAGTAACAGCACCATTAGTGTTTACATATCCATGCACTCTGTCTGTGTCTGGGTTAGCTTCATCTACCCATGACTGCACTTGAGCAACACGCTTCTGCAACATCAGATACTCAGCGATCATAGCCGCTTGAGGTATGTCCTTCACTGTAGATAGGACTGACTCATCTACCATTGGCTGACCTGTAGGTGTTAGCTTCTTAGGTTTCCATCCAAAGTCTACTAGGTACTCTCCTATCTGCTGACGAGACCCAAGGTTAAATGGCTTGAGCATCTTACGCATGAAGGGAGACCTGTCACCAGTGTCCATCACACGATGGTACTCATCGTCAGTGAGTCCTACCTTAGATAGGCTGCCGTCCTTCTTGGTCTTAGGCACCACCTGTCTAACGTCCACCCACTTAGGTTTGAATACCTCATGCACTTCATCTTCCACAGCCAGCTTACGTTCCTTCAGGGTAGCCAGTAAGTCAGCGGAGTGTCTCATGTCCAAGAGCCAGCCGTTAGCTATCTGCTCCTGCACAATCCACTGCACCTCATGCTCAAGGTCAATAGACTCTTGGCTAAACTTACGTAGCTCTAGCTTGAGCTTGTGATATGCCTGAGCTGTCACACGGACATCTTGGATACAATACTCAACCATCTCATTAGATAGGCATGACCAATCATCATGGTCTCCCTTGCCACCAAAGTTAGCTAGCTTGTGTCCACCCTCACGCTGTGGGTTAGCAAGCCTTGATAGTACCAAGGTATCCACCACCCTACGCTTGTCCACTGTGATACCCCAGAGCTTCTCTAGCACTGGCAAGTCAAAGCCTATGAGGTTGTGACCTACCACTGGGAAGTCGCCCTGTAGCGCCTGTGAGAGACTGTCCTTGTCATAGTGAGCCTGAGCTTCACCGTCCTGCATAGTCACTGCTACCCAGATGGTGTCAGGATCAAGACCATTGGTCTCTATGTCTAGGAATAGATCAGAGTGCATTCGCCTTGTCCTCCTGTGGCTTGGGCACCTCACGCATCCTGCCTGTGATCTTGTCGTACTTCAGGTAGCAACATGCACCAGTAAGTCCAGCATAACGATTCTTAAGGATACGCACTGTGGTTGTATTGCGTCTCTCCTCGTTCTCATTCTGCTGGTCACGCTCAAGACCAACCACCATGTCGGACAACTGAGCAATAGCTTGTGATCCACGTAGTTCACTTAAACTTATCTGCCCACCGTCCTCATGTGCCTTGCCTTGGGTACGCTTTAGGTGTGACACAAGGAAGAGACCTACGCCTAGCTCCTGCACCAGTGACCGTAGCTTGGTCATGATAGCGTCGATAGCCTTGCGCTCATCTGCGTTGTCCTGTGCTGACACAACGATGGATAGGTGGTCTAGGATAATCCACTTGCAATCTAACGCTTTTGCCATGTAGCGCACGCGAGCCAACAGATTATCTTCGCTTGTGCTACCCCAGTGATCAAACAGATAGTACCGACCAGTGCCCATAGTCTGCTCCCAGAATGGTAGCGCAACTTCAGGGTCAAGATCTTCCTCCAAGTGCAAGGGACAGTCTGCTGCTACTGACATCACGCCCAGTGCAGTGCGAGCTACGTCCTCCTCTAAAGCTAGGATACCAATGTTGTCCTCCGTAGCGTTTAGTAGGTAATACTCTAGCTCTCTGACTATCTGTGACTTACCCATGCCAGAGCCACTTGTGATTGTCACCAGTTCATATGGCCTGAATCCTTTGGTGTATGTGTTCATACCTTGCCAAGGATATGGCACCGAACTGACCTTGATCTTGTTGGTAAGAGCTTCCCATGTGTCATTGCCTGAGACAATACCATCTGGCTGATAGACCTTAGCATCCCACCATGATGACACAAACTCCTTCACCCGTCTGGCCTGTAGCATCTCATTGGCATCCTTGAGTGGGAGCCTAACGATCTTCAGCTTGTTGGGACTGAACAGATCCTTGACATCTGCTACAGCCTGCTTACCGGCCTTGTCGTTATCGAAACACAGCACGATGTTATCGTACCCTTCGAGCCACTCTAGCTGCTCCTTGATTTCCTTGGATGCTGATGAGGCACCGGATCTCAAGGACACTACATCGTATCGCCTGTCGAACATCTCTGCTACTGACAGACAGTCTACTTCTCCTTCTGTGATTGTTAGGAACTTACCGCTACCTCTGCATGTCTGCTGTCCAAAGAGTCCAACACCTTCAGTGCTGCCAGTGGCAAAGAAGTCTTTGTTTTGCACCAGCCTGACCTTGGTACCTTTCACCTCGTCAGTATCACAGGCATAGTAAGGGTAGATATGCTTCGCTATCTTACCTGATGAGTCGTACTCCACTGTCACACCGTACTTAGCACAGGTGGCTTTGGTGATACTTCTCTCAGGGATGTCGGCTACTACTCCTGTCAAGTCTAGCTTCCTCCTTAGTTCAGTTGGTTTAGTAGAGGTGACATTGCTGCCACCCTTACTAAATTCACGGCAGGAGAAGCAATAGCTACTCCCGTCCTCGTACACAGCCTTAGCGTCAGAGGAGCCACACGAATTGCATGGCTCATGACGTACAAACTTAGAGTGCTGGGTCAACACCTGCTACTCCTTCCACTTCTAGTATGCGAATACCGTCCATGTAGACAGGCACACCATGCACAGGGTGCGAAGCGCCATACTTAAAGGAGACACGGAACACACCGCTAGGTATCTCATCAGCTAGTGCAAGATCCACAGCACTCTTTCCGTACTCCTTCACTGCCGCTGCTGTAGCTGCTTCAATAGCTGCCTCCCTAAGTGCTTCCCTAGCTGCTTCTCTAGCTTCCTCATCCTCATTCTCATCTAAATAATCCTCAGTCTGTTCATTAGTGAGGATGAAGTCAGTCTGTTGCTGATGAATGAACTCAGACACAGCACGTATGTCCACGCCTTCGCTGTCAATGATCTTCACAGGGTAGTTGCTCTTGAACTTACGCTGTATGATCTGCTCAGGCGGTTCACCATAGGGTTTTAGACGTACACCCATGTTCTCAAAAGTCTGGGCATCAGTCTCGTTCAGTGTCATTAACATAGAGAAAGTACCAGTGTCTTTACCACGGAACTCCTCAGTGTTCTTGATGTGAACGAAGTTTGCTTTACCTTCAATTACCGGCATTTGGTTCTCCTATAGTTACCGATTGATGATAGTGCTAGACAGCTATAAATTTACAATTGTAAGTTTATTTTCGTTGTCTAACACTATAGTATTATACAGATGCGTGACTCAGTTGTCAACAACATCGTACAAAATAGTACCATCTTCCTCCTCTGTCATGTCGAATAGTGTTTGATTACTGGTGTGTAAACACTCGTCACATAGGTCGAGGAACTCACCTGTCTGCTTGTCTTTCCTGACTGACTCATAGTCCTCAAGCAGTTTGTTACATGCCTTACAGCGCATTAGTGTATCTCTCCTGAGCTGTTGAACAACTGGTCGTGCATCGCCTGTACCTGTGACAGTGGCCTGTTCTCTAAGTCCTGCATGAGGTGGTCTGCACATATGACTAGCATTTCACTCACTGGCATGACGTTGATGCGATAGTCCACTAGCTCTCGACACATGCGCTCAATGGGATCTAGCTCATTGGGATCTGTCACGTCTGCATCGTAGCTGTATGAATCACTCATATAAATATTCCTTTAACCATTCATCTGTTGCTGAGGTTAGGTGACCGTACTGCTCGACTTCTTTTACGTATGTGTCACCGTACTCCCAGCTATCATACGTCAATGGTGACTTGGCTGCAACAAACCATCGTGCATATGGATTGTCGCGCTCCTTCTTCACACCTTGGTATGTCTTGAGTACACGCCACTCCCATCCCTTTGGATTCTTGAATGTGGCGTAAGGCTTTGATACGTCTACAGTTTTTCCAAACTTGGTTCTGTTACTCATTGCTTGCTCCTAGTCTGCATTTCTGTTGAGTTTGAAAACGTACACATCTTTCTTACTGGGGTGCATGTATAGGCTGTAGCGCCCTCGGCAATAAGCATGCGCTGCGACCTGCACATTAGAATGTTTGGTCTTTTCCACCAAGAACCACTCTCCCTCTCGCATGTTCTGCATCAATGGTTTCCAACTTCCTTTGCCTCGTGAGTGTAGTTGCTCGGGCGCTGCTGATTTGTTCACCTTGTAGAATTGCATTTGTTTTCTCCTATTTATTTATTTACAATTGTAACTTTTTTGTAGTAGGTGGTGACGATAGTCTGCAACCCAGCTACGTCCTCCACGGTCATGGACTTGAGTCTCCCAGCGTGGGGGAAGTACCAGCTACGCTTGCCCAGATGCACACCCAAGTAATGGGAGCCTGAAGTCAAACCAAAGCGGCGCTTATTTACTCGTAGTCGATAGATCATTGTAGTTCTCCTAGTGGTTTTGATGTTGTGTATTATACTTGTGAATTTTGAGTGAGTCAAGCAAGCTCACTCTCCCATGTGTCGCACTTGTGACAGTAGTATGATTCTGCATACTGCATCACTGTTGCTCTGCCTGACAGGTGCTCCCATTCTGCTGGATGGTGTTCCCATTCGTGGTCGCACTCGTCGTAGTCTACTAGCTGTAGTTCTTCGTTGTCCATTAGTCATCCTCGCCTATTTGAAATCTGAATCCGTCATCATGAAAGAAGGTGATCTCCTGCTCTATCACGCCCTCTCGCTGCCAGTTTAGCTCACGTATAACCTCACGCACAACCTTTCTGTCTATGTGTAGGCGCTCGGCTATTCCTTCCATTGCACTTTTGTCCACCTTAAAGTGTTTTCCGTGTATGACCCTGAGATTAGTCCAAGTTAGATCATCCCCATTATCATGGGTGGTCATCGTTACTTTTTTTACATTATGAAAGTTCATTATCTATCCTCGTTTTTTTACAATTGTAAATTCTTGTTTGTGGGTGAGCAGTTTATCCACATACTCAGGTGGCTAGGGATTACCTCGCCGCTAGATAGTCATAGTGTACCTGAGACACTTGCTCGCCGTCAACCCAGTGTTTAGGCTGCTTCTTGGCGATTAGATCGCACCAGCTATCCCAAAGCCATGAGCATCTACGCTGGCGACATGCGTCCACATAAGCCGCAATCTTCTTATGCCTAGTCGCTGGCTGTACCTTCTTGCTGAAGGATAGCACAGACTCAGGTATCGAAAGCCGCCGCAGATTGTGAACGTCGATACATCCTACTCTACCAGCAAACAGTTGACAACAAAACCCTGCCTTAGCTAACCCAAGACCCTCGACTCGCAGGAATATATCCATCAATTGCAAGTCTAATTCTCGACCCCTGTGCTCTGCAATCGCTTGCATGGCATCATCATACAATGGTTTAACATTTGAACGCAACCACCTGTATGTCCTGAGTTTATTACCCCAAACAAAACGGGAGTTTGACCCAAGTTTGCGGTAGTCAATCATTTGTTCGCCGACTTTATACCACGGCTGTTGTATTGATAGTACCACCATCATAACCATGTCTTGCAGGTTTTCCGGCGACTGTTGTGCGTACTCATTGATGAGCACATTGTGTTTTTTGAATCCTGACATTTTTCTATCCCTAGTTTTTTTACAATTGTAAATTTTATGCTGTCAATTCTAGCACGAACATATACACAATGCCAAGCCACATAGCCATGACAATGGTTCCGCCTAGGATCGCTGGCAGCACACCATCGTGCCGCCTTGGTTTATCGTCGCGCTTGTGTGGCGCAAAATCTCTCATGCTACTCATGACAATTCCTCCAATATAAGCCTGCCAGAGCATTCTAGCAGGCCGTGATTCCCAAGTCTACTTAAGCGCTGCGATCAATTGCTTGGCGATCTGCGCTTGTGCCTCGGGTGATTCCGCCGATACTTTATTAAAGAATTCAATCAGCACCGGATCGACTAAACCGCTGGGCGCTCCGGTATCGGTTGATTCCTCTTCGCCTTCGCCTTCACCGCCAGCGCTTGGTTTGCTAGGCTTGCTAGGCTTTTTCTCCGAGGCTTTAGTCGCAGCTCTCGCCGCTTTTATCTCGGCCACCATATCGACGTAACACTCGGGCGCTCCGGCAAAGTCTTTGCAATACTTCTTAAACTCGGACAATGTAACACCGATCCGAGCACATCCGTCTTGCTTGCTCATCTCGCTAGCGTTCTTGAATCCTGCAGCGTTCACGAATGCTGTCTGGAATGCCTTAAACTGTGCCTCATCATGGCCGTGGATCGCTGGCTTAAATATCTCGAACAATTCCGCCATTTGAATTTTGGCTTTGGTCTCGTTTGCGATCATCTTACGGACTAATTCGCGTGATGCCTTGGCTTGCTCGGCGGTCATGATCTCGTTTGCAATGGCTTTATTCAATTTCATTTTGTGTATCCCTACTTATGTATTTATTTATTTGTTATCGGATATCAACCGATGAGCAGATCCTGAACCTATGCAAACCGTATTGCAACCCCTCAAACGAAAATAATTCAATTTTTTTTTACAATTGTAAGATTATTTTTGTGTGCGTATGTATATAAAGGAAACAGTCGAGATGCTCATGCAAGATGTGTGCCAAGGTATGCCAAAGGGTACTTAAGCGATCCTCACACTTTGGCATGCATCTTGCATATACTTGGGTATCCTTGAGCATGCAAGAGACGTGCCAAGTCTACATGAGTTTTGCTCAAGTTAACATGAGGGCGGCTCATGTACAAAGGGACGGGGGGTCTGCGCGTGTGCTACTTTTTATTGTAGTTGGCACTCAGGTACATCAAAAGTAAAATTAGAAAAAATAGGTAAATGTAAGTATTCACTAACAAAGCCAAGTCCTTGAATACTAAGGAATAATCCAGCACTGTAAATTAACACGTAAAAGGACTTGACAAATGATCAAAAGTATGCTATAATAGTTAAGTATTCTTAAGAACAACTAAGGCAAAATACATTATGAATGATAATGAACCACCTAAAAGAAAAAGAGGTAGACCTAAGAAAACTGATGTATCCTCAAGAGCTAGAGGAGGCAGGGGTAAAGTAGGTAGACCTAAAGGTGATGCTGGTATCATCAATGAGTACAAAGCTAGGATGTTGGCTAGTCCTAAGTCACGTAAGGTACTAGATGCTATCTTTGATGCTGCTTTAGATAATGAGCATAAGAATCAAGCAGCAGCTTGGAAGCTAGTTATGGATAGGATGTTACCCTTAAGTTACTTTGAGAAAGACAGTGCAGGGGGTAGATCTGCTGTGTCTATAACGATTTCAGGTATAGGTGCAGGTACTGTGGAAACTGATGTTACACCTAACG
>Ga0208434_1000988_pt1 | contig 12276 bp, 19 predicted proteins | sample 13_taG_FD_184086 | JGI IMG/M metagenome (GOLD analysis project Ga0208434, IMG submission 184086) | Marine viral communities from the Subarctic Pacific Ocean - 13_ETSP_OMZ_AT15268 metaG (SPAdes) (version 2) | ecosystem: Environmental > Aquatic > Marine > Oceanic | place: Pacific Ocean | collected... | reverse complement strand
AGAATTTACTGCAAAACCTTCCGCTATCATCACTTGGCATATCCTCCTCACACCACTTGCATTGCTTGGCATGATTGTCATCCCTTGCATCAGCATTTGGTCTGTCGTAAAGTGAGTCAATAAAACTTGCGAATCCTTGTAAATCATTATCATTCATAGTAGTAAATTTAATTGTTTGTAACTGACACTCTCTATCTACAGAGAGTTGTAAAGTGATTTGATATGCTCTAACTCTTCCTCAAGAGATATGGCATCATCTTCTGTTACTCGTTCTCCAAGTAACCATCCGTTCATATCTAATGCCCAAAGGATATCTCCAAGAGCATTCTCTACCTTATCCATCTCCTTATTAAGAAATTCCTTTCTCTTGGATGCAGATTTTAACTTGGATAAAGCATCTGTGTAATAATCATTCATAGTAGTATAATTTTAGTTTGTAACTGACACCCCTCGTATGAGGGGTATTTTTAATTGTCTAATTCATTAAACCTAATTTCAGCATCTTCGCATTCTTTACAACAATAGTCGTAATTAATGTCAGTTTTTTGCTCTTCACAATGGTAGCAATAACCTTTGTGATTTGTTTCATCACTTTCAATGATAAACTTTTCCATAAAGTAACAGAATGTTCCAAAGATTGAAAGAATAATAATAATTTCAAGGATGTAAAGTAGCATAGCTTAAAGATTTTTTAGATTAAACGATTCGATTAGTAGTCTTCGATTCTCTTCCTCGATTAGCATCTCTGCGTGATATATGCTATCAACATTAGAGAAAGTGATGTGCTTTTGTTCGCCAATGAATGTATGCATTGTACCTTCATTATCAATAAAATAACTTGTAATCATAGTAGTAAATTTAATTGTTTGTAACTAACACTACCGATGTTTCACAACATTGGTATTTTACTTTACACTAAATCTCCATTCTCATCAAGACTTCCCATAACAAATTCTGTTGGCATTGTGAAAAACTTGATAGCATCTAAATCTTTAGATGGTATTTCATCAAACATCAAGTTACCAATCAGAGACATTGTATCGAATTGAAGGTTCAAAGGAGATAGTATCTCTCTCAATTTAGGATAGTATTTCAATGATAATCTAAACCTTAATTCTTCCTCCTTAGATATTGAATCAAGATTTTCTTTAGTAGGTTTGTCAAATGCATTGATACCTTCTTTGTACTCTCATTTCTGTACTCGCTTACAAGAGATAATACTCTTGCTTTCATTCCTATTGTCATTGTAGTAAATATTGGTTTGTAACTGACTACCGATGTTTCACAACATTGGTATTTTTTACTTCATTCTTTGAAAAGTATTCTCTATGAGAATGTTATCAGAGTATCTCTGCATAACTTCATTCCAATTGATAACATCAATATCATTACCTTCAAATTCATTCTCTTCTAATAATTCTAAGAATGTTTTTAAGGGATTATCTACAAATTGTTGGTTATCTAATACCAAGCATAATCTGTAGGTTTGAATGTTTGTGTATCCATTAACTTTTTCATCGTTCTTATTCATAATCGTAGTTTTAAAATTGTTTGTAACTAACACCCTCTATCGAGGGTAATCTTAATACAATTCAGATCTCTCAATCTGTGCTTGTTCTCTCTTGGGTAATTCACTCATATAATCCAAGTACTTATCGAATGCATTCTCGCATTTTCTGTTGATTGATTTCCATTCTTTAGATTCGTACTCTTCGCATTCTAAATTATCAGAGATGAAATCTCTCTGAGTATTAAATTCATTGTACTTGATTAACCAATTTACTGCTTTGTTTACCATAGATTGATTCTTCTTTGTAATGCTTGTAATCTTCATAATATCGTAGTTTAAAATTGTTTGTAACTGACACAGATACATTCTCAAGTGTATCTGTCGTTTGTGTTTCGACTATTTAAAGTAGATGCTTGAGCATCCTCCATCGTTTATACTCGATGGCATCATCAGAGTTACCTAAGCTACTTAAGGTAGCTAATCTGTACTACATTTCCCATTAACATCCTCACTACATTTTCCCTATTAAGATGATTCGCAATTCCATCAGATACTATCTTAAATCCTTTCCTGTCAATATCACATCGAGGGTAATCAGATTGAACATATGCAGAGTGAGATACCTAAAATAAATTTAGACATAGGTATCCCTGCGTTTGTAGGTAGTGAATCAGTATGTCAAAGAACTCGTTTATTAATGAAGCAAATATAGTTCATATTTTGTTCATACGCAAATAAGTACAAGAAAAGTTTATCTCACAGTGAAATTCATACTTAAACATCTCATTGTCAGTCAGTTACGATGAGTTTTTAGGGATAAAATGTATGGAATGTAAGCGATGGATGGGGTATTAAAGGGAAGGTCATCCCTTCTAAATCGTCAGATTTTGTTCACATATTGTGTGAATCTTTCTTTTCTTTGTCTATATCTGTGGGTAGATTGTGTATGCAGTGAGCATTGAATCGTACAACAGCTAACACAACAGATGCGTTCCAGTATCGCATTAGTTACTAAAGGTAACCGAGTCATTACTGCCTATGCAAAAAGCTAAAAAAGTCAGACAAAAATTTTTAAACGGCAATCCCCCCCTCAAAAAAAAAATCGTTTTCGATATGGGGGTATGTCGTGTGTGCGCTATAATAACCCTCAACCCCTATGTATCTGAATATTTTTATTATCTTTGTTAAATGAGAAAGATAAAAGATATGAGCGGTTTAACCATAGAGGGCGGACGCTTGATAAACGAAAGACCAGACGGTATGACTGGTATCCAGATGATGGCTAATGTAAAGAGCGCCAGAAAGAGAATGGAAAAGATAGACATGATTGCTCAGGGTAACGAGATGGCTCGAAACCAAAGAGACATGCGAAATATGTTTAAGAAATAATGTAACAATTTTCCCGATTGTTCTGTTTTGATTGTTGATTGAAATTAGAGGATTCTTTATGAGTCCTCTTTTTTTTTCTTTACTATGTTAATTTTTTAACATTTGATGTTATAAAAAAATAATATTAACATCTTCTAACTTACTGATTATTAATACTTTATATTCTTTTATGTTAAAATGTTAAAAATATATATAAAAAAATAGAAGAGGGAGTATAGTATATAGTAGTAATATATATATATATAATAGAGAGCAAGTAGTTCGTCATATCAACAGAGCTTGTAGTTTGAATATATTTATTATATTTGCCAAGAACAATTAAATTAAATTACAATGGAAACACAAGGAGGATACATTCCTAAAGACCTCTCGTTCGATGATGAGGCAAGAGCTAAGTTAATTAGCGGAATCAAAAAAATTTCTAAAGCAGTTAAGAGTACGCTGGGCCCAAGGGGTAACACGGTTATAGTTGAGTCACCTGAACATGTAGGAGGTATGACAATTACTAAGGACGGTGTGACGGTTGCACGATCTATATACCTGATGGATTCAATTGAGAACCTTGCGGTTCGTATGATGAAGCAGGCTTCTGAGGAAACAGCGATGCATGCTGGTGATGGAACGACTACAGCTATTGTGCTTACTGAAGCTTTGGTAGAGGCTGGTATGAAATGGATTAAGCCAAGACACAATACCGCTGAGGTGTTGAAGCATATCAATGAGTTGGCTGTATTAGTTGTTGAGCATCTTAAGAAAGGCTCTAAGCGATTAAACAAGTCAAGGCTACTTGATGTTGCTACCATCTCTGCTAACAACGACAGGGAGATAGGAAAGATTATAGCTGACGCTTACAACAAGGTTGGTCGTGATGGTATTGTTACAGTTGAGCGTTCTCAAAGCGAGAAGACATATGCTGAGGTAACCCATGGTATCAAGATAGACAGAGGCTACTCCTCTAACTTATTTATCAATAACCACAAGAAGGATGAGTGTGTGATGGACAATGTTAAGGTCCTGGTCTGCGACCAAGACATTAATAACATTATGCAGATTGAGTCTATACTTAAACCAATCATCAACTCACAAGACAAGCTTTTAATCATCGGCTCACTAACTGAGAATGTGGTAAACACATTAGCAGCTAATGTGGTCCGCAACGGATTACAGTTCTGCCACATCCCTGTGCCGTCATTTGGGTATAGGTCACATGAGCTGATGCAGGACATAGCTCTGGCAGTAGGCGGTAAGTGTTTCTCTGAAAAGTTCGGTGACGATTTATCTGTCGTTAGGATGGAGGATCTTGGAACGGCTGATAAGATTATTGTTGGTAAAGACTCTACTGTTGTGATTAAGGACAACCAAGTTACTGATGAGATTGCTAAAAGAGTTGAGGAGCTTCGTGAGCAGCAGATGAACAAATCATTCACTAAGGCTGAGCGTGACTTTGTCAACGAGCGTATAGCTTCACTGGTCGGTGGTATAGCTTGTATCTATGTAGGTGCTAACTCTGACATTGAGCAAAAAGAAAAATTCGACAGAGTCGATGACTCTGTCTGTGCAGTGCGTTCCGCCCTGCAAGAAGGAATAATCCCAGGTGGCGGATTACCCCTTTACACATTGAGTAAGGCTATGGGCTGCGGTTGTGACTCACCAGACAATGATATGCTTACTGATAAGGATATTGCTGGGGAAATACTTAGAGAGGCTATGGCTGCGCCTATGACTCAGATACTATCAAACGCTGGCAAGGATGTTAAGAGTATTATGCATGATGACTTAATACTTAACGAAGGGTTCAATGTAAAGACTGAGAAGTATGGTGACATGTTTAAGATGGGGGTTATAGATCCGCTGAAGGTTACTAAGAACGCATTGCTTAATGCTGTCAGTGTAGCCACCACTATTCTTTCTACTAACGCAATAGTAACACACGCAAGAAAATGAAACCAATAGGAAAGTATATTGTCATTCAACCAATAGAGGAACAGCTTAAGTCTGACTCTGGTTTAATATTAACCTCAGAAGATTCTTCTAACTTTAGGTACAAGAAGGGTGAGATAGTTGAGGCGGGTACTGATGTGTCTGTCATCAACAAGGGGGATTTAATATATTACGATGGTGCTGCAGGCCACACCATGTTTATCAAGAACACTGTCTACACAGTTATTCTTGAGAGAGATGTCGTTGTTGTTTTATAAACTTATTCATCTCTATTATCATATTCCTATATTGTTTATCCATATAGGATGCGTCTAACTTAAAAAGGGGATTGATGTTAGGAGACTCTCCTATCTCGTCCCCATTTAGTTTTCTATACACTGTCCTTATCATACTCTTGCCCTTATGAGATAGTTCATACAGTGTTGTATTCTTACCAGCTCTCTTACGCCAGACATGAATCCATCCGTCTCTCAGTAGGTTGTTAAACCTTTTCTCGTCCCACGACATTATCTTATCAAACTCTAAGAACTTAGACTTATTGAATATTTCTTCGCTGTAAAGGAATAGCATCATCTCTAACTCTGGTGTACCTAAACCATACTTAGCCTTGACCCAATACCTAATAACTCTCCAGTATTTTAATTGATTATTCATTTGATTTTATTTGTATCTTTGTATTTCACAAATATAATAATTATGGCTTACAATAATAAAAAATCAAAGGTAGTTCCTACAGACAAGCAGGCTAAGAATGCTCGTAAGAAACAAGTTTCTAAAATGAAAATCAGAGTTAAAAAGAAAAAATAGTTATGGCTTATAGTATGAAAGGATGCTCTTACAATGACGGTAAAGGTGGTAAGGGTAAAAAGAAAACCAAAGCAAAGAAGAAGAACGAGTTTGGCGCTTACAACTATCCAGGAGGACCTAAGAATCCATTTGTAGATGAGATGGCTACTAAGCCTAAGTCCCCAAAGAAACCTAAGAAGTGATTAAGCACAGTAAATATTATTACGATTATACAAGAAACATGAGTAACGAACAAACAAGAATACACTGCGGAAGACCAACATGCGAGAAAGAAATTTGTAGCTGCGTGCCTGGCTTTACTACAGAGAAGTGGAAAGAAAGCGTAGCAATGGCTAAGAAGAAAGAAGAGATAGGTTTTGACGCTTGGATTGATGATCTTGAAGAATCAGAGCAGCCAGCTTGCGATATGGATAACCCTGAAGACTGTGAGAACTGTGGAAGCTAAAGAACCTAAATACATACACCCTGCTATAATATATTTTATTGTATTGGGTTTATTTTTATTATACGGATTATATGGCGGGTAGAACTAAAAAGAAAGGAAACACAATTTGTGCTGCGGGCAAAGCTTGGGCTAAGAGAACTTTTGATAAGTGGCCATCAGCTTACGCAAGTCTTGCAGCGTCTAAGTATTGTAAAGACCCTAACTACGCAAAGAAATCAAAGAAGTAATGGGAGAACTTAACAAGTGGCTAAAACAAAAGTGGGTACGCATAGGTACAGATGGTTCTATCAAAGGTGAGTGCGGAACAAGTAAAGATAAAAAGAACCCAGATAGATGCTTACCTTTGGCTAAAGCCAAAAGATTAAGTAAAGCTAAAAGAGCTGCAACAGCTAAGAAGAAAAAGAAAGAGGGATCTAAGGGGAAACAGTTTGTTAAAAATGTAAAAGGAGTATAGTATGGCAACACCAAGACAAGGAAAAGCAAAAGTAAAAATTACCGCAAGCGGAAAGAAGGTGAGTTACGGACAGGCTGGACAAGCTTCAGACGGAGGACCAAGAGTAAAACCTGGAACCTCTAAAGGTGATTCTTATTGTGCAAGAAGCTACGGAATAAAAATTCGTTTACCTAAAAAGAAAAGAAACGATCCCAACACACCTAACAACTTATCTCGTAAGAGGTGGAAGTGCGTAGGTAAAAAGTCAAAAAAATAATTAGTATCTTTGTAAAAAATTAATTATGAAAAAGCAAGGTTATAACTCAAGACTTGACGAGTCATTAGGAGCTCGTAACGGAAAGAAGTCTCAGTCTATGAAAGACCGTAGAGATGAATCTAAAGCGATGTCTAAGAAGATGTATGGTCACTCTTATGGTGCAGACAAAGGAATGTCTTACAGACACTCTTCTTCTTGGAAGAAGCACGACCATTTAAAGTAAAATGAAAAGAACTAAGGTGTCAAAAGGATTAGGAGATACGGTAGAGAAATTTACCAAGGCAACAGGAATAAAAACTGTTGTAGATAAAGTTTCCAAAGCAACAGGAACTGATTGCGGTTGCGGAGCGAGAAAGGATTCTCTTAATAGAATGTTCCCTTATAAAAAATAATTATGGCAAGTATACCAGTAACACAAAAATTTCACACTGTAGCAGCTGATGTTGATACAGAAAACAAAGGATCTGCCTTAGCTAATGCTGACAGAGAATCTTACACTATGCAGGATATTATTGATACAGTCTCAACAGAGGGCGGTATTGATGGATCAGGTACTGCGGGAAAGATTTCTTTATTTTCAGATGCTAATACTATTGATGACAGTTCTATTGAAGAGGGCAGCGGTGATATTCAAGTTATTCAAAAAAGCTTTTTGGTTACACCTCCAGCTTCAGGAGTAAATAGAGTGGGCATTTCAGATGGCTCTCGATTTGCACGATTAACTGTTGGAGGAATACAAGACTTTCAGGCTCCTACTAACGCAACAGATGCGGGCACGAGAGGGGATATATTGTTTACAGAAGATTATATATACTTTTGTGTGAACACTGATACATGGAAAAGAGTAGCATTGGCAACTTGGTAATAAAAAAATAAAAAGAAATGGCATATCAAAAATTACAAGTATCCTCAGTAGCAGTTGTTACACCAGGTACTCTTACACAGAGAATAAGTCAACCAGGAGTAACTGATCCATCTTCTCAAGGAGAGAACAATGGTTGTATATTGTACATTGGCACAACGGGTGATGTTGAGGTTGTTACGGCATCTGGAGATAATGTCACTTTCGTTGGTGTAGCTGGTGGTACATTCTTACCAGTACAGGTGTTGCAGGTAGTTGCTACAAGCACTACAGCTACTAACATTTTAGCATGTTGGTAAATGAGCACAGCGATAGGAGCAGGAATAAGTGGAGTCTTTGGTGAGAAGCCAGGTAGCGGAGTAAGTGCGTATGATAATATATACTCAGTACACTTTGACTCTCCAGCGCATCGTATAAATTGCGGAGATAGCTCTTCGTTTTCTTTCCCAGGTACAGTCGCTTCAGATCGTGCCTTTTCTATTTCAACATGGGTTTACTTTGTCGACACTGCTGAAAGTGTAAGGATATGCGGTAAGGGTGATGTTGGAACTGCTGATGCTGAGTATAATTTAGAGACAGATCCAGATGGCAGGGTTCGTATTAGACTTTACGACAGTACTGTTTCATCCACCAGCACATCTTACTGGCAAGGTAGAAATAATGCCTACTTAGAAACTAACAAGTGGTATCACATTGTTGCCACTTTTGATGGTACTACTCCAAACGCACAATCTAATTCCATACGAATTTACGTTAACAATCAGTTAAATAATGTTGTAAATAGAATCAATACTGGTGGTGATTTTGTTCAGATGCATGACAATGGGGGTAAGTTTATTTTAGGAACTACTGATGGCGTAAATAGTAAGAACATATATATGGATGAGGCTGCTATTTTCAATAGAGCTCTCACGCAGGCTGATATAAATTATCTATACAGCATTCCTTTCACACCCAACCTTACAGTAAACGGTAACTTCACAGAGCTTGGAAGCGAGCTAATACTCAACGGTGATTTTGATGAGTTGGGTGATAATGTTTTAATAGGTAACAATTCTACGTTTGATAGTGGTATTGGTGATTGGCAAGCTTATAATGGAGCGGCTGGAGCGAGTGTAGCTCATAGTACAGACAAGTTAGAAGTAACTTTGTCATCAAGCGAAGGTGGAGCGAGAATAAATACGAACTCTCTTTTTACAGGTGGTCAAGCAGGGAAAATACTTAAAATAAGAGCGAGAATTTGGAAAGGCACTTCAACAGCTCCCACAATTGCTATTTACGTTGGTGGTGTTCAAAAATTTGTAACTATATCTTCTACACCTACGTATTTTGAAGTATATTTAAAACCAACAGGTACAGGTTATTTAACAATATATAGAGCAGGTACAGGTAGTACAGGCACGTATTTTATTGATGATGTATCAGTACAACAAGTTGACCCTAATGATAGGTGGGAAACATTAGGTGGTTCTGAAATAACATATGGAACATATGCTGGCAGAGATAATGTTTCAAAAATCAATATAACCAATACATCAACATCTTCAAAAATTAGTCAAGATTTCAACTATGTAGAAGGAAATGCTTACAAGGTTGTGTCAGATGTTTATGTTCAAAGTGGTAATTTTAGATCAGACGCTGCTGATTTTGCTGCACCTGGCAATTTTATTTCCACATCTGGCTTGGGTAGTTGGCAAACATTGACAGGTTACTTTAGAGCTGCTCAAACCGCAAGTAGCCAAATATGGCTTAGATCATCAGACACTGTGTCTGAGTTTTATGTAGATTCTTATTCAGTAAAACAAATTTCTGACTGGACATTTGGCGATGGATGGAGTGTCAACTCTTCTAATCAGGCTGAATATGATGGGACAGGAACAACAGCATCTGCTTTAGAACAGACTGTTGCTACCTATGAAGATGGTAAAAAATACCAAGTACAATTCCAACTTGACGGTTCACTCAACGGTGTGTCTGTTAGTATCAATGGAGGTACTGCTGTCAATTCACTAAGAAGTACAACTGATAACTCATCACGTTCTGTTACAGTTATCGCTGGCTCTGGAAGTAACTCTTTGAAGATTACTCCATTAGACGCTACTGATACTTTTACAATATATGATATTACATCAAAGCTTGTTACCAGCCTTGCAGCACCTAACACAGATAAGGATGATGCCAGGGCTATTGACCTAACAGGTATGAGTGACTTGGATCACTGGTGGAGAATGGGTGACATTCAAGGCCCAGCTACCTACCCTGTTATACATGATGTTGTGTATAATCCATTCGGAGACCAACTTGTTGAGAATGGAAACTTTGACGAGCTTGGACCACAACTAATTCAGAATCCATACTTTAATCTTGGACCAGAGGAAGTTACTAATGGAGATTTTGATGCTGATAGTGATTGGACTAATACGGGTAGTAATGGTATTAGTATATCAGGCGGTAAGTTAAATTTTAACAATACTCCATACGCTTCAAATTCTTCACAATTCGGTGTAACAGAAGTTGACAAGACATATAAGGTTGTTTTTACTGTATCTGATTATGTTAAAGGTAATGCAAGAATATTTTTAGGTGGTGCTGCTACTCCTCAAGCATATGGTAATGGAACATACACCAGCTATGTGACTGCATCATCTAATACTGCGATAGGTGTACAACTTTTAAATGGTGGAGGTACTACTTTATCGGTAGACAACGTATCAGTCAAAGAAATTCCTCATTGGAGTTTACAAGAGGGTTGGAGTATTGAGAATGGGTTTGCGGTTCAGGACGGAACAAATACATCGTACTCATCAATACAGTCAGATGATCCAACTACACCTACAAAGACATACAAAGTTTCTATTGATATAGATGAAGTTTCAGGACCAGTAGAACTTAAGGGTTCTGGTGTTTATACAAGACTTGACACTTTAGGTGTGGGAAGTCATGTTGTATACATAACTGCAGATGCATCTTACATAAGAGTTTTAGCATTCGCAGGCTCTAAGATTAAATTCAAAGACTTTTTTGTAGAACAAGTAGACCCTGAAGGGGAATGGACTAAAGCAACAGGTTGGTCTATTAGTGGAGGTCTTGCAAATGCAAATACGACTGCATATCGTACTTTGGCACAAAACATACCTATTACATTAGGTGAAAAATATAAAGTAGTTTTCGATGTAGTATCTATAACATCTGGTAGTGTTTCTATGACATTAGGTGCAGATAGCGGTATTTTAAGAGATGAAGTTGGTACATATTCAGAAATAATCGAGTATAATAATTTTTATTCCTCAAGTGGTGTTAGGTCTGGTGCGTTTGGATTTGTAGGTTCAATAGACAATGTATCAGTACAACAAGTATCTGACACATCAGGTATTATGGAGAATATGAAACCTGATAATATTGTGGCGTTCTCTCCACCAGACCCAGATCCTTTGGTAGGTGATGAATTTATATTCAGTGTGAACACAGCTTATACAGGAACAGGAGTTAGTAATGCTGATCAATTCCAGCTACCTTTGATTTCAGCAGGAACACTGGACTTTACAGTGATGTGGGGCGATGGTACACAAGATATTATTACATCATACAATCAAGCTGAAACGCTTCACACCTACCCATCATCAGGAACATACACCATAGGTATTCGTGCTAACACACAGCCTTTAAAAGGTTTTAAGTTTGATAATGCTGGTGATAAATTAAAAATGTCTAACATTGTTAACTGGGGCGGCTCTAACTTTAGGCTTGATCAACAAGAAGCTTTTTATGGATGCAGCAATATGACTTGTACAGCAACTGATACTCCTCTTATTACAGCAACTGTGTTTTATAGAATGTTTAGAGGGTGCTCTAACTTTAATGGAGATTTATCAAATTGGGATGTAAGCGGGGTAAACTCCTTCGCTCAAATGTTTTGGGACTGTACTCCCTTTACAGGGAAGGGTCTTGAAAACTGGGATATATCTTCAGCTAATAGAATAGATTACATGTTTACAAACTGTCCTAATTTTAACGGACAGATTGGAGGATGGGATACTTCAGGTGTAACCAATATGTCGTTTACACTCAAAACTTGTAATATATTTAATCAAGACATTAGTTCTTGGGATACTTCTTTGGTTACACAAATGAACAGTATATTCGAAGAGGCCTCTGAGTTTAATCAGCCTTTAAATAGTTGGGATGTTAGCTCTTGTGTTAGTTTTGCCAGCATGTTTAAAAACGCTATTAAATTCAATCAGCCACTAAACAATTGGACTATAAAGAATGACGCTGATGTAAATATGAACGCTATGTTCTTTAATGCTAATGCATTCAATCAAGATGTTAGCATGTGGGATGTAAGTAGGGTTCGCTATATGCAGTATATGTTTTATAGCTGTAGAGATATGTCTTTTGGCTTTGATGGTTGGGACACTTCAAGCGTAGATAATTTCTTCAGGTTCGCTGGTGATACAAATGTTTTAGATACTTCTTTTGGTTACCTTGATATATCTTCAGCAATTGATATTGAGCGATTTAAAAACGGTGGTCAGACTATCTCTACAGAGAACTATAACAACACTCTAATAGGCTGGGCTGCTCAGACTGTCAACCCTGATTTAAACACATC
>Ga0208434_1000986_pt1 | contig 12309 bp, 21 predicted proteins | sample 13_taG_FD_184086 | JGI IMG/M metagenome (GOLD analysis project Ga0208434, IMG submission 184086) | Marine viral communities from the Subarctic Pacific Ocean - 13_ETSP_OMZ_AT15268 metaG (SPAdes) (version 2) | ecosystem: Environmental > Aquatic > Marine > Oceanic | place: Pacific Ocean | collected... | reverse complement strand
ACCGAAGGTAAAAAGAAACTATTAGTTTGTCCTGCTACGGAGTTTGCAAAGTTAGCATCGGTATCGGTTCCGGGTTCAAAATATTGAGCCATGATACATTCTCCTTGTAGTTAATTATAGTTTATTTAACGATTCTGCCTTCTTGCATTGCATTTGATATTTCCTCTTCGTACTTATCAAATTCAGCAACACTCATTGCAGCAATCTCCTTTTCTGACCATACTTTCTCTTGCTTAGTTTCAACACTAGTTGTTTTAGTAGAAACCATATCAGCAGCAGATTTTATGGTCGGTTTAGAAGATGACTTAGTCTTAGTAGGTTCAATACCAAAATCTTTTTTAAACAAATCTAAAGCACGTGAAGCTAGGTCAGCATCGTCAGCATTTGAGTATATCCAATCTTGGATAGACCTAGGCTGTTCTTTTGCCCAACCATGAAAGTCATCACTATTTCTGATATCTTCAAAATCAGGATGTCTCTCCATTAACCTTTTTTCTGCATCTTGTCGTACTAGTTGATTTTCTCTCTCTTGGAGTTTACTAAGGCGTTCTTCTAGAACTTTTGCTTTAGACTCCGACTGTAGATGTGCAACTGTTTCTACAACTTCATAAACATCAGGATAATCATTTTTAAACTTTTCAAGTTCTTCTTCAGTTTTTGGAGCTTTATATTCAGGTTGTTGTACTTGATTTAATAGCTCTTCTTCTCTGCTTCTAAACTCATTAAGTTTACTATCATAATGTTTTTTCAAATCATCATATCTTTTTTTATAATCTGGTCTTTTATAAGGTGTATCCTTTTTAGTTTCCAGTTCTTCAGTGTTAACACTTCCTTCAGCTTTCACTTCAGTTATGTCATCACTTTTAAAGAGTTTATTCTTTTCAGAAGGCTCTTCAAAAAACATACTTTGAGATGATACAAAAGGTTTATCGTCTCCTTTGTGCCAATCTTTCTTTGCGTTATAAGGGTTTGGCGTTTCCTCTTTTTGGACTGTATTAGTCATTTTCTTTTCTCCTACTCGGGGCTTCGTTTGACAAGGTAGCTGCGTTGTCGACTGTGCAGGGCTTGTTCTTGTAAAGGTAGCCTTTTGGTTTTAGTTTGATAAAGGGCTGAGTAATTAATTCAGGTAGCTTTATCGTTATGATGTTTAGCTTCTGACGTAATCAGATGAACCTTGAACCATTCTTTTCTTTAATTCGTCTGCAGCAATTTCATCCTCTTGGACAATTCCTGAACTTAATAAAGATTTAGATTCATTTTCTTCTGGACTTCCGCCCATTGCTAAACCTTGTCTTTCATCTGCTTTAGCTTCAGCATCTTTCATCATAGACATTAAAGTGTCTTCTCCGATTTCTTCTACAGCTTTTGCAGTAAAGACAAATTCTCCATCAGATAACCTAGCAGGTATACTGTCAGAGACTCCTGAACCCGGACCTTCAACAGGACCAGACCCAGCAAATTCTTGAGCAACATCTATAACTTTATCAAATAGCATAGATAGTTCCTCATCTTGTTCTAGTTTGGACATAAGCATATCTTCTTCTTCTTCACTTAATGCTTCGTCCATTATAAATCTTGTATATCCATCTTCCATGTTATCATCAGATTCCATTTCAGATTCTTGTGGTGGTGCCATAACCATTAACATTTGGTCATCCATTGAGCCACCTTCTTGTTTTTTAACTCTTTCTTTTTCTTTAGCAGCCTTCTTCATAGGCTCAGTTGTATTCCCATCTTTATCTATATCTATGTAATCAGGCTTTAACATTATATCTCCTCTTTTCGTGTTATTGCTTCTTTAACCTGTAGGTCCAACTGCCCTAGGCGTTCCAGAAAATTCAGCTTCCCCTGCAACCGGTACATTTCCTGTTCCGATGTTGCCACCACCAGTGCCTGTAACTCCAAGTTCTTGAGGTTGTTCAGGTGTTCCTTGAAGGCTTCCCATTGGGGATTGTTGACCAAGGGGTTGAGCTTCTTCGCCATTTGTTTGTCCAGCATTTTGCATTCCTATTATCTGTGCCATAATTGCAGCTTCTTCAGGGTCATTGAGTATTTCATCAGGGTCTAAGTCTAAGCTGTAGGCTAGTTCACTTATGAGTTTAGAAATTTTAACAAATGGAGCAACAGCAGGATTCTGAGCAGTTTGTAAGAACATAGTCAATCTTTGACTTCTTACTTCTTTCTGCATCAAGCTATTTGTTCCAGTAGCTTTAACTTCTAAATCACCTTTGACATCCAACTCGTCCTCTAAAAATTGCATGTTCCACTGGAAATAAGATTCTCCAAGTGGCTTTAATAAAAAGTCATCAAGGTTTTTGATAACTGTTTTAATATTTAAACTTGATGCTCCAAGTAACATGGACATACCAGAAGCAGTCCTTGTCATACTTTGAACACCTGTTTGTCCGTGTGAATAACTAGGTATACCTGTTTGTTCGTCTGCAAGTTGTCTAAACTTATCAAACATCATTAAGTTTTCTTGTGATGTATTAGGAAACTTTAAACCATGTATAGCTTGTCCGGGCATACCAGCTTGTCTTCTGAATATCTTACCCGGATATATTTCCATTGATTGTCCACCGACTAAAGCAGACTCATCTACATCAAATACAAGAGAACCAGACATTGCTAAGTTGTCTATAGCCATTCTTGCATGACCATTCATAATCTGTTGTGAATCATCCATATTCTCTGCTACACCAATACCAAAGAAGTTGTATGGGTTTCTTTCGTATGGGAAAGCATGATATGGTATTCTATATGGAGTAAATGGATTTAGTACTGCTCTTAAAATATAATGTCCACATGTCCATACATTTACTTGTACTTCATCTAAGTCATCTACAGAATCAGGAAGTTCTATCCCTACTTCTCTAGCATATTCAGCATCCATGATTCCCCAGTATTCAAGAACTTCAAAGTTAGTTCCTACTTCTTCATCATATCTTGCATCGTCTTTTAATTGACTTTCAAAATCTTTTTCTACGTAGTTAGCACCCATTTGAATTGCACTACGTATTGCATCTTCATCAAAGTAAGGCATATTACGTAACTGCCTTAGTTGACTTCTGTTCATTTTATGTCTATGGATAACGTATTCACATTCTTCCATATTAGTTGCGTTAGGGTCTGGATAGAAATCCCAACAGCTAACAAACTCTATTCTAGGTACTCTAACCTCTAATGGGTTATAAGTTCTGTTACCTTCTTCATCTTTGTCCCATTTATGAAGTTTTTTGTTAAAGTTAAATGGTCCTTTTACAATCCCTGTACCAAGTAAAGCAGATTCTAAAAGAGCATTTCTCATTTCAGCATTACCATTAGACTCTTCTATTTGGTCATGAATAAGCTTTTCCATTCGTCTTGCAGCTCTTTGTGCAGGACTTAATTCTAAAACTTGTGGGTCAGGACTAGCTCCATCTTTTAATATACCTAGTTCTTCTGCTTGGTCTTCAAGACTATCTTCAAATAAGCCATTGTAGTAAGTAGCTCCGGGCTTTAAAGTTTTACCATCACCTTCATAACCAACATCATATGGATTAATTTCATCTTCTAATCTATTTCCAATATTGTCAGGTACTTCAGCTTCAGTAGTTTCTAATCCCGGTGTAGGATTTGAAGTATCTAAATGTGCGTAATCTGTTTCACCTTCAGGTATTTTAGTTTCGGAAATTCCTATCGGAAATTTACCTGTGCCAAAGATAACATCAACAAGTTGTCCAAATGCTGCGAGTACTTTAGTCTTAGTAACTTTTACAAATACTCGAGACTTTTCAGACTCTCTAAATTTAATATTTTTAGAATATAAACCTCTATAATTTTCGTAAGCTCTTAACCAACGAGTCTCATCAGTTTGTCTAGCATCTTCAGCTATTTGAAATCTATCTTTAATAGTTCCAATTATATTTCTTTGTTGGTCTTCTTCAAGTGTAAGCTGTACTCCAGACTCTCCTTCAACCTCTTCATAGATGTCGTTAGCTCTTAAGAATGTATTGTCTTCTACCATATTAATAACCAAATCCTGTATCAGCAGGTTTATATAAATCTTCTTTTATTCTTAACATCCTATCATGAGGATGGTCCATTCTTGGTCTGCTCATAACTAAATATCTTAGAGCATCGTAAGCATGGTCAGCAGCATGAGTATCCACATCTTCTGGATTACTTTTAGATAATGGTAAACCTTGAAGTTCTTTAATTAGATTGGGACATGTATTAAATATCTGCAATCTAGGTCTTCCAGTACCTTTATTTACTCGTAAATGCTCATGTATCTGAGCTTTACCTGCTACTCTATTTTTATCAGCTCGTCTTAGTTTATGTCCTTTATTAACTAAGATTTCACCTATGGTAGGACCGGTATACCCAGTCCTTGACCAAGCTGCTGTATCTAGTACACCAGCAATGGATTTTATTTCATTACCTTCCATTTCGGTAATTGCGTCTCCGAGTGCTTCGCCTGTTAGACCTTTCTTGTATAATTCTCTATATATAATGATGGTCTTGTCTTCAGGGTCGATAGCAGCCCATAAACAGCAACTCTCCGCAGCATAACCATAGTCTACTGCTTTGACTCTTTCCCACCACCCCGGTAACTCAAAAGGTGGTATGACGTGAATCGGAGGTTCAAACTCAGCAAAGGCTGCTCCTTCATTTATGTCCCAGTTACCTTCTAGCAGTTGTTTTCTTTGAACTGCTGGTAAGGACTGTAGCATCCTTTCGTATTCACCGTCTTCTGCTAAGTATGGATTATCCTGTAACTTAGCTGGTATAAACTTTCTAGTGAGACCGTCTTTACCTATAAAACTTTTATTTTCTGTTGCAGGTTCTACGTATCTCTTTTTAACCCAAGCAGCACCAACACCACCGGGGTTAGCTGTACATCTTAGATATGTTTTAAGTTCTGGATTGGTAGTTCTCAAACGAGAAGCTAAATAGTTCCATCCAAACTCTGTGGGTAAATGAGTTATCTCATCAAACCCTATCCAACTGTACGCTTGTCCTTGGTAACGATAAACATCTGCATCTCGTTCCAAGAAACCAAACTCAATCTTTGCTCCACTTGGGAACTGCCATAACTTTTCTACTTCTTTAAACTTAGCACCTTTAAAGGCTCTAGGATAAAGCTCTCGAGATTTATCTATAATCTCTCTAAGTTCTGGCATAGACCTTCTAAGTATCAAAGCTCTATGCTCTGTTATGTGGCAGTATCGCAATGGGTCTATTAACATTGCAAAACTTTTACCACCACCTGCTGCTCCACCGTAAAGAACATCTTTCTCACCAGCAGCAAGGAAGTCTGTTTGAGGTCCTTCGTTGGGCATAAAAGCAACGTAAGAACCTGTTTCATCTATATGTTTCTGTATAGGGTCAGGTAACTGTTTAGTTTCTGACTCAGTTAAAACATTAGATGTTAAAACTTTCTCTTCTTGGTCAAGTTCTTTCTTGACTCTAGCTAAACTTCTTGTTAGCTTTTGAACTTTCTTGTTTTTCTTAGTTAACTTTTTCTTTGCTTGTAAAGCTAACTTAAGTCCAGAAAGTTCTGAATTCTTTGGTCTACCCGGTTTTTTCCTCGGTGTACCATCTTTCTTTAGTATATAGCTCCCATCAGGATTTGTCAAGTATTTTTCTGAATTATTTTTATCTTCTTCCATATGTTTTGTCTACGTGTTTTTTCAATCCGGGTCTAGACATCTTCCTTCCTGTTTCTGCCTCTAACCAGTCTACTCCAATACCTAGACTAATTTCACCATGAAATACTGCTTCTGTAACTTCTTTTAATACTTTTAGTTCTTCTTCAATAGGTTTAAGAAATGTATTAGACTCATCATCTAATTCATATCCAAAAGGTATAGTTGAAGAAGTTCTTGTTATATAGCCTTCTTTCATTATCTTTTTTTACCTTTATGTAGTCCATGCTTTGCATGTTGCTTACCTTTTCTTGTAGCTGCTCTTTTCTTTTTATTGGCTGCTGCAAGTTTCTTTCTACCTGAAGGAGTAGACTTTAATTTTTCAATAGTCTTTTTAGGTGCATATACTTCACCTGTTTCACTAGATTTTTTACCACTAGCTGTTGTCCATTTTTGTTTTGTCCATTTTCTAAGACTTCTTTGAGACTCTTTTAAAGACATTACTTATAGCCTCCGCCTTTAGCTTTATATTGCTTTGCAAGGAGCTGGGCTTTTCGAGCTGACCATTGACCGGGTTTACCGCCTTTGCTACCGGCTTTAATCGACTCAAAAAGCCTCTTACGCATAGTTGGCTTGGTATAATTACCAGCCTTATTTACTGTAGACTTCTTTTTCTTAGTTGTCGTTTTTTTTCTTGGCATTTTTCTTTCCTCCAAAAATTGTATCCCAGTTATCTCTGTATTGTTTAGAGTGGATATCGACTCTAGGTTTAGAGCCTTTACCTCCATCACTGGTCTTGTAAATACTTCTGCGTAAGGGTACTGAATTCTTATTATCGTCTGAGCCTATTTGTGGCATGTTACTTTCCTAACCAACCCTTAATTCTTTTAATCCATTCAGGTTTCTTTTTATTTATAATAACACCTACTATTATTAAAGATATTACTATTCCAATTATTGTATCCATGTTTACTCCTTTATTAGTTCTTTATAAATTTTTTAACTACATTTTGTAGTCTTGTACGCTTCATAAACTTATGAAACTTTTTCCAATACTTTTTTACCATTAGTCTCCTTTGACTACCATTTAACTTTATCAGCCCAATAAGCTGCTGACAACTTTCCTCTTGCTATGTTTTTAGCATGACGAGCTTTAAAGCTTTTACGTTTTGCTTTCATACGTGCTGATTCTCCTGCTTTAGGTTTACCAGCAGTCTTAGCACCTTTCTGACCAAAACGTATAGTTTTAATCTTATCACCAACTTTAGCTACAACAATGTGTGACTTAGTTTTATGACCCGGAGTTCTTTTAGGTTTGTTATAACCTGAGACTCCTGCTCTTTCTAATCTACTATCTTTTTTCTTAGCCATTAGTGTACCTTTCTTTCTTCTAATTTTACTTCGTGTTCTAGCTCATGAATTTCTCCAAGTACTAGTAACCCATATTGTATAGCTATTCTATTTGCTTCAGCTACTGTATTAGCTTTGATATAAGGACCAATCCCTACACCTTCATCATTAACAAACTCAGTTATCCACAACTTCATAGTCACCATCTTCAGTTTCTTCTAAGTCTAAAGGGGCTTTATCAGGCATAAGAAAGATACCACCACTATTCATATTATGATTGACATCTATCTTATCTACTTTGCTTACACCTACTCTATCTAGTAAAGTCTGTGCGGCAGCTAGTTTGTTATTAGCCTGTACTATAGGTCTTTTAGAATCCATTATCTCTACCACCTTAAATGCAGCTTTAGGTGCTGAGTTAGCTAGTATCTCTTGAGTAAGTTCTAGTATCTCAGACTTTAAAGTCTTGACAACGTGATGGTAGTGAGAAGTATAACCTGCAAGTTCAGCAGCTTTCTTAGCATCACCATTAGTATCTACAAGGTGATTAAGGAAAGACTGTTGTTTCTCAGTTAGTTCTCTTTTTCTACTTTTATTATCTATAGTCGGTAGTATAGCCATGCATCTAGTATAGCGTTGGATTTAAAACTTGTCAAGTATTTTAAGTTTTTTTACAAAGCACTTGACAAAACTGAATTAGAAGTGTACAATAACATTGTGGTCCCCCACGGTCAATATATACATCCCTCACATTATAAAGACACCTAAATTAGGTCAATTACTCCTGTCTAAATGGTGGGAATTTTTGTGTCTAAAAATACCTTTAAAGTCTTTAAAGATTTTAGAGTTTTGATGTCGGGGCGTTAACTAGTTCTGGTTAATGGTCATTTTCTCATATTATGTATAATCATGCTATAGATATATAGGGTAGAGGGTATGGTCTCCTGCCCACCCCTGAGAAGATTTGAGAGAAGATAACTTTAGACCTCAGTGGATTCTATCTCACTTGAAAGGCTTCGGAGTTCCTCAAGTTACCTTAGATATAAAGCATAGATAATCTTTTTTTGTTTACCTTGAAGAATCTTCTTCGTAACTTTAAAATCTTTAACGTTATTAAGCCTTTCAAGTTGCTTTCTTGTTTCACAATTCATATTGTCTCTTTATGATATCCTATTGCTTGACACTCTCTTGCAGGGCTTTGTTCTTTATCTTTATCAAAGTCAAATGTATTTTCCTCCTTTACTTCTTGCACCTATAATCTTGCAAGTGGTTAAGTTTATTCCTAAACCTTGGAATCATTAAAGCTAATACGGGCTTGAGAAACTGTCTAAAGTTTCGTTGTTTGATAGTGATAAAGATATTAAAATCTTTAATATATATCTCCTATTAAGCTGGTTTACGATATTGTAAAGATTTTCAAGTATCAACGTTTTAAACTTTTTTATTCTAAAAAACTTTAAAAACTTTTGCATTCGCAAAACTCAAGCTTATGATACTTGAAAAATCTAACAATATTAAGTAAACCATATAGGAGATATATTATGATTTTAATAACTTTTTCAAACAACGAAACTTTAGAATTTAAAACAGTTTCTCAAGCGAAAGATTACGTATTAGCTTTAATGATAAGCGGAATCCAAGCTTTAGGAATAGTTAGTGATAACACTAACGACCTTAACCACTTGCAAGATTATGTTGCGAGTATATATAAATCCATTACTTAAAGGAGTATAATATGGAAAATACATTTGATATAAATAACTTTGATAAAGATAGAACTTCAGCACCTGCTTCGTTCAAACAATGTCAAGCAATAGGATATAAATTTGCTAAAAAAGGTGCCAATATGAATTGGAAACTTCAAAAGCAAATTCAAGGATGTCTTTATAGTTTAGCTAAAGATGAGAGATTAACTTTTAAGAAAGCTCATCAGATTCTTCAAGGTAAGAGTCTTCCTAAAGTTTATCTTGATAAGATTGCTTTATATCTAAAAGAGAATAGCTAACTCTTCGGAACTCTCTCGCCTTTCAAGTGAGAGAGTTTTTTTATGCCTAGAAATTATCTTACTTAAGAACTCTCAAATCTTCTCAGCTTAATTAATGAGATGGCTTTTTATATGGCATCCGACCATACCAAATAAGTAAGTAAATTAAGTAAGTTTAAATTTAAAACTCGAGTCTTAAGTTTGTCGGTTGGTTGAGGGAGTTTTTTAAGTAGGCGGTTGGTTGAGGGCAAATCTGTGGATAACTTATCTAAATTTATGTATAACTTATGTATATCTTGTTAATTACTTGTGGATAACTTAGAATTATCTGTGGATAACTTTAAATTTAAACTTTAAAATTATTTTAAGATTATACTTTAAAACCTAGCAAACTTTAAATATAAGTATATACTTTAAGTTTGTTAAGACGCTTGACTTTCTCGTTGGCTTCGGTAAAATGGGTGTCGGCTCAGCGAGGAACAAACCCCCGCTTAACTTTAAAGATAAATTTGGAGATAATTATGGTAAAAAGATTCAATAGCTTTGATAAATTAGAACGATATATCAATGAGTTAGGTTATTCTATTGAGGGTAGAAATTGTTTTAAAGAAGATAGGTCGATAATATATAGACATAAGTCTAATAAAAAACAACATTTGTTTGTTAAATCTACCTTCGATTATTTAAACGACAACACTCTTGAAATGGGTACAGTTTGGACGATTCAACAATTTTAAATATAAATATATACTTTAAATTTGTTAAAACGCTTGACAACCACCAAGCAAAAGCGGTATACTTTGAACCACAACGACACAGCAAGACTTCAAAGTCTTATAAACATAGGAGATATTATGGATAATATAGAACATGAAAACATTGTAGATTTTATTGAATCTTTATTAGCTTTAGATGAAGTTGATAAAGAAATAGAAGAAGATATTAACCCAATCACATAGGAGATAGATATGGAAATTAACTTACATGACGTATTTAAAATAGAGGTAAAGCCTAGAAAAGATATTGTAAATTTTCACATAAGAGATATAGTATTTCATTACAGTGACTACTGTAAAAAAACAGGTGAAGATATAGATAATAAATTTACTGTAAGTGCTTTTACTCATGATAAAAACGTAGCTAGTAAATTATTTTATAGCAAAAAATAGTCTTATGAATGCTGAGCAATCATTCAAAACTGCTCAATTATATTAACAATAAATATGGAGATAGAATTATGAAAAAACTATTACAAAGATGGTTAGGTATTACAAATAGTAATATTGCTTTTTTTGAAGAACTTGAACATGTTTTAAATCGTGTTAGAGATTTAGAATCTTTATGCGATGATTTAAAATATGAGCAAGAAAACCTTGAATATAATCTAGGTGAACTAGAAATTAGAGTAGATGAAATAGAAGATATTGATATTAAAGATATCAAAAAAGATTTGGAGTTTGAAAAAGACTTACTAAAACAAAATGTTGATGTAGTATTATCAGACTTTAAAAGCATGACAGAAGGCTATACAGTTTCTGTTAAATTAAATAAACCATTATCATAAAGGAGATATAAATGGCTAAAATAGTATATGGAAAAAGAGATACAAAAACTGTTGTATCAATCGACAAAGCACCACAAAGTATTCAAAGACTTTGGAATCAAGCAAACTCTTTAGGAGTTAATATTGTTAGAGTTAGAGCTAACAAAGAACGATATGAAACTACTCAAGGAGATACTTTCTTTGGATATCATGCTGGTAAAGTATCAGTGTATAATCAAAAAGCTAAACCAAGTAGACCTTTACACTTTGTAAGGCGTACACCTCTTGGTAAAGATAACAAGGGTATGCAAATCCTTGAAGTAGCTACAAACATTGATGTTCAAGATACTTTAAATGTAATCAATGATTATGAATACTTTACTACTAGCAGTTTCTTTGCTAGAGTTGGGCTAGTATTCAAGAGATTGTTTGCTTAAAAACTTTTATGTGTCGTTTGGCGAGAACCATGTCTCCACATATAAATAAAATTGACTAAAACTACAGGCATTGGAGTAGTAAGCGTAAGACAGTGAAGTCAATAAAACTCAATATCTAATTAACCTTCACTACTCCTGCCGATTTTAAAAGATTTAGTGTAAGATGAGTTTACTGTAAAATCCTTAAAGGTGGTCGTAGACTGAAGGTTGGAATGAGTGCTAGAAACCATCGTCCATCACACTAATAGTCTGATTTTTCCACGTGTGTGGGGGTTTGTACAGACGATAAACAACAAAACCATACTGCGAGTGTTGACAGGCACTATAAAAACCTATAGTTCAAGTTGCTGTTGGAGGAGTTGGTAGTTACTTCGGGACTGAAAAACTACCTTTTAATTTTTATTTGGAGATATTATGAGTTATAAACTATTAACAGTTAGCGGAAACCCTAAAGTTATGAAGGGTGATAAAGTAAGTAAGTACTTAACTGCTATCATGCATTTGAGTCCAATCAACACCAAGATATGTCCATATCAAGACATTGCAGGGTGCAAGGAAGCCTGTCTAAATACAGCAGGTAGAGGTGGCATTATAAAGAAGGGTGAAACCACTAATGTCATACAAGAAGCTAGAAAGCGTAAGACTAATTTGTATTTGGAGGATAGAAGTTCCTTCATGACTTACCTGATTACAGACATCATGAAGTTTGTAAGATACTGTGAAAAAAAAGATAAGCTTCCTTGCATAAGACTGAATGGAACAAGCGATATACAATGGGAGACTATCAAGATAGATGGAAAACATATCTTTGATATATTTCCTGATGTTCAGTTTTACGACTACACCAAGATACCTACAAGAAAGGTAAGCGATATTAAAAACTATCACTTGACATGGAGTTATTCAGAAGCTAATATGAAATATGCAAATTGGTTCGACAAGATTGCCTACAACATAGCAGTAGTATTCAATGGTGATATGCCTATACATTTCAAGGGCAGAGAGGTAGTCAATGGTGATGAAACAGACTTAAGATTTTTAGATAAGGGCAATGTGATTGTTGGTCTAAAAGCAAAAGGTAAAGCCAAGAAAGATACGAGTGGCTTTGTGATACAAACAGCATAGGAGTTAGATGATGATAATATATGAGGACATTACAGGCGATATAACAGATATCAAAGATAGACTTATAGAGCAAGAGAAATTATTATATGAGGTGCTAGAAGCATTAAAACAAAAGGAGGTAGATTATGAAACTTAGTATAGCAGATAAAATTAATTTAATAGATGAGGTTGTAACAAACGAGGTTGAATGGTGTGATTATCCTACAGATGAACTTCAAAATGCTTGGGTTGATATTAAAG
>Ga0208434_1000984_pt1 | contig 12313 bp, 15 predicted proteins | sample 13_taG_FD_184086 | JGI IMG/M metagenome (GOLD analysis project Ga0208434, IMG submission 184086) | Marine viral communities from the Subarctic Pacific Ocean - 13_ETSP_OMZ_AT15268 metaG (SPAdes) (version 2) | ecosystem: Environmental > Aquatic > Marine > Oceanic | place: Pacific Ocean | collected... | reverse complement strand
ATCACCAAGGACCAGCACACGCACCGGAAAAGTGCAACGGGTGTATCTTTGGACAAGCGTTCCAACGACTAGGCATACCCAAAGAAACACTAGCCATCCTTCAATACCCTATTGAAACGATGCCAAATACTAGATGGATGCCACACAACCGTCCACACTACTGGAGCAGAATACAAGACGCACAAGACGAAGGGAAAGCTTGGGGCTCACTCAAAGAACACTTGCCAAATGAAAACGATAATCCACATCAATCAGCACAAGATTCGCAGCAACCACAAGTCGGGCAAGCGTGAGCCTGTCATCACCTGTAAAAACTACAAATCAAACGAATACGCACACGAAGCTATCATCCTTGACAAAGAAGGAGTTATTGTTGCGAAAGTTGTGTATTCACCAGACAAGCCGCTATCCTGCGGTGCTAGAGTTTGGGTTGAAACTCAACACGAAGTCATACTAAACAAACAACAACAACACACCCCAGCATAAACACATGGAAACTACACTAGAACAACCGCAAAGCTTCACTCCCAAGACCGTATCAGTCATGGGTGCTGGAGAAGAAATCCGCAACATCGAAACCCTAAAGCGATTCCACACACCGTCACCACACGACGGCGGTCAGCGGGACTATCACACCCACAGCAACCTCACGCCACACTACAACTTCGCCAAAACTATCCTAAAATTCGCAGAAGACAAAGGACTAGAGATTGACGACGTCGCCTTCAAAGTTGACAAAGTCGAAGAAGAAGTCATCAACTCAAAAGGTTGGCTTGGTAACACAAATAAAGTAACAGTTCATGTTGCTCGTCGTTTCTTCCTCATTGCTCGCATCAAAAACCCCGAGTATCAACTAGCAGACGACGTCGAAACCTTCATCATCGCACGTAACTCGCACGACAAGCGCTTGCCTATGGAGGTTGCTATCGGTAACAAAGTCATTGTTTGTTCTAACCTCATGTTCGGTGGCGACATCTCCATCAAAGCCCGGAACTCACGCTTCGGTTACGAACATCTCTGCGAACGCCTGTCAGAGCTGTTCTACGAATACACCAGCAAAGTTGACGAAATGCGTGAAGACATCAGGTTCTTCAAGCGCACTATCATCCGAGAAGACCAAGGACTAGCATTCATTGCCCACCATGCGTCAAATGGTAAGTTCATTCAGACTAGCCGCACCGCTGCAGTTTGTGATATGTTCATCGCTCCTGAGCACCGAGAACACTACCAAAACGAAGAAGGCGAAGAAATATACTCGCTTTGGCGCCTACTCAACGCTTACACCTACGTCCACCGTGGTGAGCTAGTCATCGACACCGAGACCAACGAGCCATACCCTGACCAGCGCCGCACTCAAGTGTGTCCGCTAGCACTCAAAAAAGAGTATACCAAAGCTCTCTGGTCAGCCTTGCGCGGCGTCTTCATCATCGGCAAGTGGTATAAGAACGCCTAATAACTTTCGGCTCTAGGGGCATGGTATCTAAGGAGAACTTAGGGCAGGCTGGTTTTACAGTTTTCCCCAGCCTTTTGAAACACCCCTAGAGCCGTTACTATCACTATGAAATACACTGTAAGTGAAGTGTGCGAGTTCCTTAATTCTAAGTGGGACTTCAGTAAAGCACCCAAAGGCTTCAACGACGTAGTAAGCGCAGCCGCAAAGCAAATCGGCTTCAGTGTTGTTGTCAAAGAACCAACCACTGTTCTAGTCAAAACAAACAAAGGCACGCTTACGTATCAACAAGTCGCAACGCCAAACAGCAAAGAGATGCAAGCTCTTCTGCTGACTCACGCAATGCTCACACAACAAGTGCATGAATCCTGAACCCCAAACAAACCACAAAAAAACATGACACTAGCACAAGCATACAGGAAACAATTTGGAAAGGTATTGTATCCTTTTAGAGTATACGATTCCAATGGCAATCGGACATACTCTGAGTATAGCAATGGCTATTGGTGTAAGAGTGAATACGATGCCGATGGCAATGAGACATACCATGAAACTAGCAATGGCTATTGGACTAAGTATGCTAAGTATAAATACGATGCCGATGGCAATGAGACACACTATGAAAATAGCGATGGCTTTTGGTCAAAGCGTGAATACGATGCCAAAGGTAATGTGACATACTATGAAGATAGCAATCGTTATTGGCGGAAGCGTGAATACGATTCCAATGGCAATGAGACATACTATGAAAATAGCAGTGGCACTATTCGAGGCTCAAAACAGAATCAATCTTGTGAAGGCAAGGTCGTAGAGATTGATGGTAAGAAATACTCAGCCGAGCAAGTTAGAGAGCGAATTGCGGAACTTAAACCCGTGCAAGACAAGTGAACCACCAACCGAAAACGAGAGAAAACAACCATGAATCCTGAACAACAACGAATCGCAATCGCAGAGGCGTGCGGGTGGACTGAGTGCCAACTAATAAAAGGCTACGATGGAAAGCTAGTTCCTTATGGATTTGCTCCTAATGAATCACCCATTCTAAAGGAAACGCCCGACTACCTCAGCGACCTCAACGCAATGCACCATGCTGAAAACTACTGCTTACACAACCTGCTCTTGTGGGCAAAGTATCGACACCTACTGCTGTTGATTACTAGTAATGTTTCTGGCGTTCCAGAATCAGCAACCGCCGCCCAACGCGCTGAAGCGTTCCTCAAAACCCTAAGCCTATGGGAAAAATAAACCATGAATCCTAAAATACTAATAGCGTGTGAAGAATCGCAAAGAGTATGCAAAGCATTCAGAAAAAAGGGATTCAATGCCTACAGTTGTGATATACTAGACTGCTCTAGTAACAAACCCGAATGGCACATCAAAGATGACGCCGTCAAAGAAGCATACAAAGGAGACTATCACCTAATAATAGCTCATCCGCCTTGCACCTACCTAACGGTAGCCGGAAACAGATGGATGAAACCTGAATACAGAGACAGATTTCCTAATCGACCTCAACAACGCAAAGAAGCTATTGAGTTCTTCCTTAAGCTGTATAACGCGCCAGCGCCTCACGTCGCCATTGAAAACCCGTCAGGCATCATGTCAACAGAGTTTAGAAAACCTGACCAATATGTGCATCCATACCATTTCGGTGAACCTCACAGCAAAAGAACAGGCTTTTGGCTAAAGAACCTTCCAAAACTAAAACCCACAAAAATCGTAGAGCCTGAATGGTATATATACAAAAACGGCAAAAGAGACCCAATGTGGCACAGAAAAACCTTAGACCTCCCCAAAGAAGAACGAACAAGAGTAAGAAGCATGACCTATAAAGGCATAGCAAAAGCCATGGCAGAACAATGGGGAGCATTCATTCTATGACAACACAAGAACTAAAAACCATAGCACGCCAAGCAATCAAAGTAAAAGAACAAGCTGACTCAATAAAAGACGCAAGCAAAGAGTTATACTCTGCGTGTGACAATTTGTTAGTTTGTTTAAGTAATAAGTATTTGTTCGATGATGACAATGACCCTAAAACAAATCGAAGATGAAATAGGTAGTCTATCTAAACCATCCAAGATGCCTTGCCATGGTTACAGCCTACCAGCCACAGAGTGTAAGCGCGGAGCCATCCTGCGTAACATCAAGAACTCAGTATGCTCTGACTGCTATGCTCTCAAGAACCGCTATATGTTTAACAACGTGCAGTCCGCATTGCACAAACGCATAGCCGCTCTCAAAGCTAACCCAAAGCGCTGGCAAGTTCTCATCACCGAGCTCATCAACCGCAAAGAAAAAAGTGGCTACTTCAGGTGGCACGACAGCGGCGACATCCAAGACGCCCAGCATCTATCAGCCATCAACAACATTGCGCTTGACCTTCCACACATCAAGTTCTGGATACCCACCCGAGAAGTTAGTATTGTTAAAGAGTGGTGTAAGAGCAACGAGGTAGCCTCCAATCTAATCATCAGGCTTTCGGCCAACCTAATCGGCCAATCGCTTCGTCGTCCCGCCATACCTAGCCCAAATATAACCACATCATCGGTAGGGGCGACGAAGCACACCACAAAGAATGCGAACTGTCCTGCGCCACATCAGGACAACCAATGTAAAAGCTGTAGGGCTTGTTGGGACACCAAGGTCTCCAACGTAAACTACACACAACATTGACCAACAAGACCAAAGAGAAGTTACATGACATCTGGTTTACACTACTAGCCTGTCTACCCTTTGTAACTTGGGGCTTCTTCATAGCTACATTAGTTAAGCTATACCACATGACCAAGCCCTAATCACGGGGAACTCAGCACAAGCCGCTGGGTTCCCCTTCTTTTTACCCGCATCAGCCGGCACCCGGAACACACACACACACCACCACACACAACCGCCGACCCCTCCCACTATCATGCTGATTGCGACCGCCTACGACTATCATGGTGATTGCGTCCGCCTACGGGCGGTCATTTTGATGTTACCGAAATAGACTTCGGGAACATTTGCCAATCAGCGCTTGACTTAGAGCTGCAAATAGAGTAGTAGCCCTTTTATGCCACAAGTCACGCAAGAGGAGCTAAACAAATCCATGGTTACGCTCGGCGTAGGTCGTTACCGCGCAAAAGTAGAAAGTGCTAAGGGACGCTCTGCGGAGCTTGAGACGCGATACGGGCAAGCCCTGATGCGAACCGCTCTGCCGAAATACACTACAAAGATTGGCGAGTGGCTGATTGCTGTGTCTGAATATGCGACACCCGCCAGATACCAGACAGAGCTGCAAACTCTTGAGCCTAAGGTAATTGCCTACATTGCAACCAAAGCAATAATCGACAGCATCACAAAAAAGCGCCCATTGTCTCAGGTAGCAATCTTTCTAGGCGCTAGGCTGGAGGATGAACTTCGTTGTCGTTTTCTTCTAAATAACAATGAGCAGAAGGGCGCTGGCATCCTGTTAGGCGCCAAGCGTCGCAAGGGTCTCAACGCTAAGGTTCGCCATGTGCGTTCCTCCATGAAAAACGAGGCATCAAAAGGTCTCATGCCTGAATACAAGAAGTGGCCTACGCGAGACAAAGCTAACGCAGGGCTCGCCGCAGTAGAACTCTTCCGAAGCTGCACGGGTCTCATTGAATACAACTACGTCCTTGAACGCGCAGGTCGCCGCCCTACTCGCTTCGTGGCGCCCACCCAAGAGCTACTCGACTGGATTGAGAACTACAATGACAACAGAGAGCTAGTAGAGCCCTTCTGGATGCCCACAGTGGAGCTACCAGAGCCGTGGACTAACGTGTGGAGCGGGGGCTACCCCAAGAGCGACAGCCTACCGGATGTGCCGTTCATCAAGACATCCAACATGGAATACCTGCGCTCGATTGAGGGAGGGCTTGAGGAACCCATGGAGGCTGTCAATCTAATCCAACAGACGCCGTGGGAAATCAACTCAAAGGTCAAGGACGTTCTTGAGTGGTCTTGGGACAACAACGTGGCAATCGGTGACATACCCAACCGAAAGGACGAAGAGTTTCCCCCGCTGCCCAGTGACTTCAAAACCAACAAGGAAGCCAATACAAACTGGCGCAGAGAGACAGCTAAAATATACGACATAAACCTGTCAACCAAGTCTCGGAGGTTGTTGACTGCAAAGGTTCTTCACTTAGCGAACCGCTTTGAGGGCAACAGGTTTTTCTTCCCGTCCAATGTGGATTGGCGGGGCCGAGTCTACAACATCCCATCGTTCCTAAACATACAGAACGCAGACCCATCTAGGGGGTTGTTGAGGTTCTACCGACCAGAAAGAGTCAAGACGGAAGACCAAGCGCGGTGGCTTGCCATTCACGGAGCTAACACCTATGGCAACGACAAGGTAACACTAGACGAGCGCGTGGAGTGGGCTATGAGCTACGCAGACGAGGCTCAGTTGATTGCGGACGACCCCAAGGCTCACCTAGCGTGGAAAGACGCAGACAAACCTTGGCAGCACCTAGCGTGGTGCTTTGAGTGGGCTGAATACACCCGCAACGGGCGCGTAGACACAAAGCTACCCTGCGCTCAGGACGCTACCAACAACGGATTGCAGCTACTAGCTTGCCTTACGCATTGCGAAGAAACAGCCTATGCAACAAACGCATCGCCAACTCCCTACCCCCAAGACATTTACTCAGTGATTGCTGGGCGTGCCGTGGAGAAACTAACAGCAGACTCATCGTCAGGCAGCGCCACGGCAGCTAAGTGGTTGAAGTTTGGTGTTGACCGCAAAGCAACCAAGCGCCCCACCATGGTATACCCGTATGGAGGGACGTTCTATTCGTGTCGCGCCTACATTGACGAGTGGTATCAAGACCGCCTACGAAAAGACCACGCTGAGAACCCATTCAGTGAGTCTGAGCGATACACTGTGACGGGCTACTTGGCTAAACTGGTTTGGCAGTCCATCCATGAGGTCTTTGACCGCCCAACAAAGTGTATGAAGTATCTACAGGGCGTAGCCAAAACACTAACAGAAGCGGGTAAAGATGTGACTTGGACAACACCGACTGGATTCCCTGTTCTACAGCACTACACCAAACAAACATCCAAGTCGGTTTCAACCAAGATAGCGGGTGAAGCAACGTGGGTAAACTTCCGGGACAGCACTGACGAGCTAAGTGTGGCAAGAGCAAAACAAGGTATTTCTCCTAATTTTGTTCACTCGCTTGATGCGTCCATTCTTACGCGCAGCGTAATCTCCGCTAACGCCCTTGGTATATGGGATTTCGCGTGTATTCACGACTCGTTTGGGACCCACTCAACACGCTCTCAAGCCCTCGCAAATGCCATCCGGAAGTCAGCATCCGAAATTTTTAGTGTTGACGTCCTCAGAGATTTCGACAATACCTTGCGGCGTTCTGACCCACAGTTGGAATACCCTGAGTTACCTGAGTATGGAACTTTCGACCCGACAGAGGTTGAACATAGTCAGTATCTCTTCAGTTAAACAATACACAACAACCATAAAGATGAGTAAAGATGTTAATAAATTAGTCACCCCTATCGGAACTTCAGTCTACCCTAAGTTGGTAGAGCCTGACACAGCGTTTGATGATGCTGGTGTCTACACCTGTAAACTCCATGTTACCAAGGAGGAATACGAAGAGTTCAAGGCTAAGGTTGATAAGATGGTAGAGACCGCTTATGAAGCCGAGTGCACACGCCAAGGTAAAGAAGTTCGCAAGGCTTCTAGCAGCCCTGTTCGCATCACCGAAGATGGAGACTTTGAAATCTTCGCCAAGCAGCGCGCTAAGGTAATCACTCGCTCTGGTGAGACCATTGAGTTCAACATCCCGTTGTTCGACAGTCAGGTTAAGCCCATCACTAACAAGCCTAAGATTGGTTCTGGTTCTAAGATTCGTATGAGTGTTGTTTTCAGCCCTTGGTATGTTTCTTCTCAAGGCTGGGGCTACACTCTGCGTCTCAAAGAGGCTCAGGTGTTGGAGCTTGTTGAATACTCCGCAGGAGGAGGCTCTTCGTTCAGCGCGGAAGCTGACGGCTACACTTCAAACGGAGAATCACTGAGTGATGCCTTGGAAGAAGACCAAGCCCCGTCAGCACCGTTCTAACGGATACCGCTCTCGTTTCGAGGAAAGGTTGGCGCTCGGCTTGCAAAAGCGGGGCGTTGACTTCTCCTACGAACCAGAGCGGTTTAGTTATACGGTAGTCCGACACTACACGCCCGACTTCATTTTCCCTAATGGAGTTATTGTTGAAGTGAAAGGATACTTCACCTCAGCGGACCGAACAAAGCACCTGAAAGTCCGCGAATGCAATCCAGACCTTGACATACGTTTCTGCTTCCAGAACGCTAAGAATAAGCTCAACAAGAAAAGTAAGACGAGCTACAGCGACTGGTGCGAGAAGCACGGGTTTGAATGGTGCGAAAGAGTAATACCAGAAGAATGGGTTTCATAAACACACACTTGCCGTGCGAAGATTGCGGCAGCAGCGATGGTCTAGCCATCAACGAAGACGGGAGCTCCAAGTGCTTCGTCTGCGGCGCGTTCACACCGAGCCGCGATAACCAACACACAACACAAATGCAACACACTGAACAGACACAAGAAACACCCCAGTTCATACAGGGCGACTTCATGGCCATCCCCACACGGGGGATACACAAGGAAGTCTGCCAACGCTATGACTACCGCATTGGCGAACACCGAGGAAAGGTGTGCCATGTAGCCACCTACCGCAACCCCGAGCGCACCGTCGTCAGCCAGAAGGTTCGCTACGAGGGCAAGGAATTTACCTCTATCGGAAGCCCCGCCTACTTTTGGGGTCAGCACCTTTGGCCTAACGGAGGCAAGCGCCTGACCATAACCGAGGGCGAGATTGATTGTCTCACCGTAGCTCAGGTAGTAGGTGAAGGTAAGTGGCCTGTTGTTAGTCTACCTAGCGGAGCGCAAGGAGCCAAACGCGTCTTCCAGAAGCAGATGAAGTGGCTTGAGAAGTTTGAGGAGGTCATCCTCATGTTCGACAACGACGAGCCCGGAAATGCAGCAGCCGAAGCTTGCAGCCATGTTCTCCCTGCGGGAACCTGCAAGATTGCACACCTAACAGGCAAAGACCCCAACGAGCTTATGGTGGCTGGACGCAGCCGTGAGATTGTTGACGCCTACTGGCAAGCTAAAGTGTGGCGCCCTGATACAATCATGGACGGAACAGAACTGTTTGAACGCCTAACAACAAGCAAGGCGAACGATAGCGTGCCTTACCCTTGGGCTGGTCTCAACGACAAGACCCACGGCCTACGCCTTGGAGAGATTGTTACGCTCTGCGCTGGCTCTGGTATCGGCAAGAGCGCCGTAGCAAAGGAGCTCGCTCACCATCTAATCAAGCACACCGACAAGAAGATTGGCTACATCGCTTTGGAGGAATCCATCGAGCGCACCGCCAACTCCATCATCGGGCTTGAAATGAGCAAGCTCCTGCACCTTGAGCCTATCAAGGTAGACGACGACTACAGGAAAGCTTTTGATTCTACTGTTGGCAGCGGTCGTATGTTCTTCTATGACCACTGGGGTAGCCTTGAGTCCGACAACCTGCTCAACCACATTCGCTATATGTCGAAGGCGCTGGGTGTTCAGTATTTGGTGTTAGACCACCTGAGCATCGTGGTGTCGGGACTAGACAGCGGTGACGAGCGGCGCATCATCGACAACACCATGACCAAGCTTCGTGGTCTTGTTGAGGAGTGCGGTATCGGTCTTGTTCTTGTTAGTCACCTTAAGCGCCCTGAGGGTCGCGGACACGAGAACGGAGCAGAGACTACGCTTGCTCAACTCAGAGGCAGCGCCAGCATCGCACAACTCAGCGACATGGTGTTAGGTCTTGAGCGCGACCAGCAGGACGCAGAGGCTCGCAACATAACCAACGTGCGCGTTCTCAAAAACCGCTTCAGCGGGGACACTGGGCTTGCTTCAACGCTTCGCTACAGTCACATCACAGGTCGCCTCTCAGAAGAAGAGATAGCAGACGACCCTATTGAAAACGAACAAACTCCATTCTCATAACAATGTCACAACCACTAGAGCAACAAGTCGGCGGGGGTCACTACAAGGACTTCACAATTCAACCCATTGAGTTCATTCAAGGTAACCGTCTAACATTCTGCGAGGGCAACGCGATTAAATACGTGTGTCGCCACCGGAACAAGAACGGAAGGCAGGACATCGAGAAAGCCATTCACTACCTTCAACTGCTCTTGGAGTTGGAGTATCCAGAGCCGCCATTTTGTGTTGCAAATGACACACAACCACCAACCGAGAACGCAAACTGTGCTGGCACTGATGCCAGCAGAAAAGACTCATGAAAACACAATCGACTCCAACGCTGGCAGCAGTTGACCAGCCACGACTTGTTCGCGTGTATCAATTTGAAATGTGGAACCGCAACGGAGGACACATTGGCCCCATCAGGGCCATCGCCCCGAACATGAAAGAGGCTCGCTCCATAGTCAAAGCGGCAGCGCCCGCATGGATTATTCGCAACGGGAAAAGGCTCCCCGATTGTTACGCGAACGGAGGAGATTATGAGCGAACAGAGTGAGTCACATACATCGAATTGTTCGCGGATTTGGCACGGGAAACCATGCGGGAGCAAAACCTTCCGACACTGGTTGCCATCACAAGGGCGCATGAGCTATGCGACACCCCTCAACCAGTTGCGCTCATGGATGATAAAGCCTCATTGCACGATTTGCGGAGAACCATTAACGAAAGAATTTGAGCAGAACGAAAGAGAACAGCCATGAGTAAGCCGAAATTAGATTCTGCGACTTGCGAGCATGACTACGTTAATTTTGTGCGCAAAGGACGCGCCAGATACCATTGCCCGAAGTGCGATGCCGACATTACGCTTGAATGCGTTATGCTTGCAGAATCGCTGATGGAAGAAACTGAGAACGAGAAAGACCCCAAAGAAGAGCTAGACAAGTTCCTAAAGGTATTCCCAAAATAACATGAAGTTCAACAGCAATTTTAAGTATGACCTTGAAGTCGGAAAAGTGGCCGAGCAAGCGCTCGCTGACATTCTCGAAAACAAAACCATCGAAGTTAAGCGCGACCTCAAAGCGAAAACTACTGGTAATGTATTTGTCGAGTTTGAATCAAGAGGCAAGCCGTCTGGTATTGCCACCTCAGAAGCCGACTTCTGGTGCTTCGTTTTGGGCGACCGCTTCGTCCTTATTGAAGCTGACGCACTTAAAAAGCTTGTTGAACCGCTGAAAGGCACTAAGAGTGAACGCCGTGGTGGAGACAACAACACCTCCAAAGGCGTCCTAATCAAAACACACAACCTAATAACAACACACGACACACATGAGTAAGCTAGTAATAGACATAGAAACCAACGCAATCCACGACTGGGAGAACCTGACCGACCTAGAGACCATCCATTGCATCAGTATTCTGAATTTAGATTCAGGTCAGATGCGTTCCTACAACAGTCAGACTCAGGGCGCCATAGCGACCGCCATGACCATTATAGGTGCTGCCGACATAGTGATTGGTCACAACGCTATTGGATTCGATTGGCCAGCGTTGTTGAAGAAGGACTTGAACGGTGAGCTTTCCTTGGACCCGCCCTTCGTAATCGACACAAAGATTATGGCCAAGTGCGTCTTTCCTGACCTCAAGAACCACGACTTTAGAGAGAAGGCCGTTGAGCCTAAGTATGCAGGTAGCCACTCACTGAAGTGCTGGGGTATGCGCTTGGGGATTCACAAGGACAGCCACGGGGAGACCGAGGATTGGACTACGTGGTCGCAAGAGATGCAGGACTACTGTGAGCAGGACGTCAGGGTCACCGCTAGGCTCTACCAGTATCTCAAGAAGACTGCGCCAAGCAAGGACGCTCTGTTACTTGAGCACCAGTTCGCCAACGAGATTCACAAGCAAGTCCAGAATGGTTTTCCGTTTGATGAAGCCAAGGCTGAGAAGCTTGCCGCTACCCTCATGTCACGCCGTGTAGAGCTCAGTGAAGAACTCCAAGAGCTTTTCGAGCCCACTGTGGTTGAGACTAAGGCTCCTGCTGGCTGGTCAGTTGTTCTTGATGGCGAGACCTACGAGGCTACCACCAAGACAGCTTTGAAAGCTCTTCTCAAGAAAGACGGGCTGAAGCAATCGCTGGCTAACGACGCCACCAAGACAGGAAACAAAACCAAGACCATACCCTTCAACCCCGGTTCTCGTGACCAGATTGCAGACCGCTTGATGAAGCAGGGGTGGCGCCCAGCCGCCTACGAAGGCAAGCGCCCGACCATTGACGAAGGTGTTCTCAAGGAGATAGGCACACCACCCGCTCTCAAGCTTCTAGAATATCTTCTGGTTCAGAAGCGTCTAGGCGCTCTAGCAGAAGGCAAGAACGCATGGATGACCATGGCTCGCAACGGACGTATCCACGGCAACGTAGACACGCTAGGCGCTTACTCAGGCCGTTGCTCACACTCCAAGCCTAACTTGGGTCAGATACCAGCCACCCGCGCTCCCTATGGCGCTGAGTGCCGTGAGTTGTTCAAGGCTCCCGACAACAAGGTGCTGGTAGGCGCTGACGCTTCAGGCATCGAGCTTCGTGTGCTTGCTCATTATCTCCACAAGTGGGACAACGGCTCCTACGCCAAGACCATAGTTGAAGGCGACATTCACACCGCCAACCAAGAGGCTGCTGGTCTGTCCACTCGTGACGAAGCCAAGCGGTTCATCTATATGTGGCTCTACGGTGCGGGCGACAAGGCTATCGGTGAGATTGTTGATGGCGGTGAGCGCGAGGGGCGTGCGCTGAAACAACAGTTCCTCCAGAAGATTCCTGCGGTCGCCTCGCTCATGGACGCCATTC
>Ga0208434_1000971_pt1 | contig 12369 bp, 17 predicted proteins | sample 13_taG_FD_184086 | JGI IMG/M metagenome (GOLD analysis project Ga0208434, IMG submission 184086) | Marine viral communities from the Subarctic Pacific Ocean - 13_ETSP_OMZ_AT15268 metaG (SPAdes) (version 2) | ecosystem: Environmental > Aquatic > Marine > Oceanic | place: Pacific Ocean | collected... | reverse complement strand
CACTTGAACTAGGCGATTCTTCATCATCTTGTTCCTCATCTTGATCTGGCGGCGTAATAGATTCATTATCAGATTTTTGATCTTTTTGTAATTCGGAATATATCCTTTCGGCACACATACCTGCATACTTATCATCCAATAGGCAATTTTCGGGTAATATACTATTACCTTTCTCATCGACTACGAATTGATTGATTGCATAATCACAGGCAACATTCCACATTTTATGATCCCTACCATTTTTGCGTAAATGATGGAGATTACTTACATGAAGTGCTTCATGACATAAGACGGCTTCTCTTTCTCGTTGCGGAAGATCATTATAGAAATCAGGATCATATGTAATACTAACTCCATCAATACTAACCGTACCATGACCTTTCTTCTCGACTAATTTGTGTTTGAGAAGAATGGTGGCAAAGAACGGATTCTTAATGATCAAACGCATTCTGTCTTTAGATATATTACTCATCATTCATGAATTTGTATAATGAAGAAGACCAATCGACATACTCGGTGGTATTCCATATATTATCTTGGTACTTACCCTCAACTTCCTTGAGGAGTAATATTTGAAACTCTTCTGGTAAATTACCTTTACCCCATTTTGCAATATTAGACCAATAAGTAGGATTACCATTCTTACCCTCAATATCATTACCTGCGAAATGGCACAAACTACCACATAACGCATAGAGGACATCGGGGGCACTTGGGCAATCGACCAACTGACCCGTTGCGATCTTTTTGGGCATATCACCTAAGTCTCTTACTATTTTGATGAATCCTTTCAACTCTGACGCGAAGGACTCACCAACGCATCCCGATAGAATTTCATAATCCTCAATACCTGCATTCAACAATCTACCACAGGCGGCGACTGTGCGAGGGGATGGCTGATTAACCATGTCTTCTCCATTACTATCTACAAAATTTGGATCAAACTGCATAAGCATATTTGGACGAAATCTTATAAATGAGATAAGCGCAGGAGGCATATTATTACTGGCAGCCCACTTACACCAATCATCGACATCGCATTCGACATTTATAATTGATGTAAAACGACTCAATAACGGCTTTATCAATCCTTTTACTCCTGCACGATCTTTTCTACTATTAGTAGCGGCGATAAAACTTACCTTATCTGATATTTTGTGTTCATTTACTTTTCTTGATAAGAATAATTGCATTAACGCACCTTGAACAGATTGAGATGCTTGACCGAGATCATCGAAGAATGCGATTGTGGGAACATCGGCTTCGACTAACTTTCTTAACTGAGCATATGGCAAAAACTCTGCGTTGCCATTTACCTCACAAGGAAGACCTTTATAATTAGTAGGATCATCCACGACAGGATGAAATGTAACTACATTATATTCTAATGACTTTGCAACTGACTCTACTACATCGGTTTTACCAAGACCAGGCAAACCTACTAAGAGGACGGGCTCATTACATTCTACTAGCTTTGTTAATTGACTAGATAATTTATTTGGTTTCATGATTATTTATATTATTATTAGTTTAGGATTAAATTTTGAAGATGTGTTTTATTAAATTTAACGGACTTAACTCGTCCAATACCTCTGCCTTCTATTTTGATACCGCGACAGATGATTGGATAAGTTCTTGCACGAAGATTTATTTCCCTAATTTCGTATTCCCAATTCTGGTAAATAAACTTACGTAGATACCATGATGGTGGAACACTTATCCTACGGGCAAGACTCTTGAATTTTTGAGATTCCTCAGTGCGAGGCATAAGAGTACCATCATCCAATATTTCATCCTCAACCACGGTGACAGTGAAACTATGAATACCATCCTTTGGGTATTCTCTTTTAATACCAATCGTGATATTCAAATCTCTTTCATACTTTCCGTCGAACACATTACAGAAATGTTCCTCAAATGTATTTAATGATCCATACGGAAAATTCTTTAATATGAGTGACTTGGTGTGATCTGATAACTTTTCTTCGACAATAGGCACATCACTGGCGGTATTATCATAAACACTAGAAATGTGTTCAAAATCTATATCATCGTTACTTGTATTATCCATTATTATTTCTCCTTATTATTTCTTGTTGTATTATTTTTACTATTTTATCTTGTGCTATTTTAGATACTAAAGAATTTCGCGCACCGATGTGCCATTCTATTAATTCAGTATCTTTAAGAATCCTATAATATTTGTAATCATATAGTGCAATTGACTCACCATTACTAAATTTTAAAATCCATTCATGAGTAGTTTTATCCCTACCACTATTTTCTACGAAAGATGGTGAACCGAATGCACCTCTCATTGTTTTTACCGAACACCTTACGCGATCCCCGAAAAAACTATTACCATTTACGCAGGTATAATCTAATGAAATATTTCGTAGATTCATATACTCACCTCCATACCCCAATATGCACTTAATTTCTTAGAGCGATTTACACGACTCATTAACTTGCGTAAACCGATATTATGATTGTGAGAATATATATCATCGTGACCACCATTCACATTCAATCTGGCGGTAAAAACTAACGAACAATTTTTTAGATACCTACCATAGTATTCCTCAACTACTGGTAAATATTTGAATATTAAATCATCTTTCAGATCACTGAGTCTGAGCGTCATATAAGTATCTGAATCTCTGTGATAACCTAGAGCATCACCACTTGGTGATAGATCGGTAACGACAACTTGACGATTATTAATGTAATCAATATAGGTATGACCTAAACGATATTTTACTTTTTGATATGTATTTTTCATGATTATATATATTATTTAATTAACCTGTGGGATAACATTTAGAATTGGTGGCACGAACGATACCGACATCTGATTTGGATGGTGGCGTATCGGACATGATTACATCGAAGGTGCAAGCATGTTTACCATCGAACCTTGGGACAACTCTGCGATATTTCGGTAAACGAAACGGAATACCAAGAGCGTCGTGAAACTCCTTTGATCTACGAATTTGATCGGAGTGAGTGATTGATTTTTTGGATTCTTTCATAAAATTTTTGATCTCTTAATAATAGACGAGAGAACACGAAACGACAAGACTTTTTTTATGAGTTGTCATAAAAAAGATTATTGTAGTTGACAACTATGCAATTACATGAGTTTTCCAGATCTCGAAACCAGAGAAAATTTTATGTAGATTCTTGTATGGTTGCTATTTCTATATCAATAAGAGGTTTATTTCCTCGTTTCTTGATTACGCGCAACTCACAAATTTGGGCATCATCTACCCAAAATTTTTTATTCATCGCATCTAAAAGCATTTTTACATAGTTATCTACATCTGGCTTTTTAGGATGATATACCGATCCTTTTTCCTGGGTATGTTTTGAATCAGTTTTATTAAAAGGAAAACATATAAATATTTTAACGCTTATTGCACCTGCAAACGGCTGCTGTGGTATGTGGGGTTGCAGAAGTATTTGTAATTCTTTTTTGGCTACGCTGGCTTTGCTGGTTGATGTTTTCCCTATAAAGCTCTGCCCATTTGCCTTTCGCAATATTCTGTAGCTTGCTTGTGCAGTCGTTCTGGGTGGCACCCAAGTTTTGCTTTCCAGCTTGAACCTATATACAAAATCCGTTGCCACATAATACTTTTCAGTCCATCTTACCTCCGTTGCCACAATTGGATTATTAGTAGCTTCGCGTACCATACCTTCTATGATAGAATAGCCAGTCACCAACACTTATAGGTTTTCCAATCCCACGGGCAATCAAAATTATTTTTTTTGGGATCATCATAAAGTAAGGCAAGAGTCATGCATGTAAGCGTGTCGACCAACATATCTGGCTTCTCCCTGACAATACAAGCCCACTCCATATCTTCTGGTGGGTCTTTTTCAAAAAGAGTGATTACGCTTTTTACTTCTGTAGTGAAACTTGATTCTTTAGCCATCGAACCAATCATATAGAAACGCCATTATAATTATAGCTACCATACAAAAACACATAAAACTTACTATACTCATGCGAACTCGACCCTTTCACAGGATTCTGATATTCTCCTAAAAGTAGGTTTTCCATATATTTCTTTGAGTCCTTCATCTTTCATATTTGTTGTAATAACAATATGCTTTCGATACTGGCACCTTTTGTCAATCAAATGATAAATATCCTGCTCCCATGTTTGAGTCATTTTTTCCTTACCTAGATCATCTATCATTAATATTTCAGATGATAAAAGCGAAGACATGGCATTTTTATGACCATTTGATATTATATGAGATTTAGCCATGTAATCTTTTAATTCTATTGATGTAAAAACACTGACGCTTCTATCATTTTCTATCATCAATTTTTGTGCAAGTTTCCACATGCTCCTTGTCTTCCCTCTTCCTGTTCGACCACATATTAACAAGCCTTTGCCCCTTATATTATTTTGCATTACATGACGATAACTATCTTGGTCGGGGATTCGTGATATATCAGTTTCAAGCATAGCTGGAGGGCACATTTCTTCAAAGCATTTTTTCCTGACTGCCTTTTTGCCTTCATCCGAATTTGCTTTCTCTTCCTCTTCCTCGGGCGATACGGCACCCGCTTCCAATCTCTTGAGGCATGGCTCGCAAACAGGAAACCAAGGATAGAATAATCCTGTCCCAAAATCAGGGGCTACACACTCTTGAACAAATTGCTCAAGATTTATTCCACACTTACGGCAACTCACATTATTGTATATTTTCTTATCACCCTTTTTGAGCCGATTATTCGTACTCATAACTTCTGACATTTTTTGTAGACTCATAATTTCCCTCTTGAACTTTTATTATATTTGCTGGCTTAAGCACCCAATCAAATGATGCCTTCCATTTTGTTTCAGATTTACCAATAAGGTAATCACTCTTTGATACCTTGTTAAATAAATCCTTATAATCTATTTTATCTTTAAGTAATCTATTCATCGCCGCCACTCTAGGCTTAGATATTGTTCTAGGTGCTGAAAGCATCGGAAGGATTTCATTCCACGCATCCACAATTGGCTTCCACGCATCTTCTTCGATGATTTTAACATCTACTTGTGTGATCGGCAAATTGTGCTTTTCGATTGACCTAAAAACAGGGTCGAACACTCGATGTTTTTTATTAATACCTTTTGAATATTGAAAGTTAATATAATTTTTTATCCAATATTTATTATCAGGAATTAACTGCACTTTGTCACGCAACACCCAAAGGTAACTTTTGAACTGCTCAAAGCTTAGACCTAATTTTGTGTGCATTTCAAATCTTTCATAATCCATCTCCCACACCCCTGCATGATCTGACATATCACAAAGGTATATATATATTATCTTGCACTGCGGATTAAGCCCGCGAAACCATAGATCATCCCATTTTTCCGAATCAGTAAATATCTTTTTCATTTAAATAAATCAGATATTGGTTTAGGAAGCTCAACGCCTACCTTATCTAACTCACCCTTAAATAGATTTTGCATTTTAAGGTAAGGCTCAAGGAACTGACTTATCTTGTCATCCATCCCTGCTTCTATCATTGCTTCCCACACGGGATGCTCGATAAGGAACTGCAATGACAGATAAATAGTTATAACATCATCGGCATTTAACTGAAATTCGGCATCAGGCTTAGGCTTAAATTTATCGTTAAAATATACCATCACAGATTAAATTTTAATTGGTTCTTGTCTTCTTTCAGAATCTTGATCTGCCTAACTTGCCGATCAGTAGTTGTGCATCTTACATTGCCAATTTCTTGCACAACTCCCTTTTTTATTAACTCTGTTATTCTTGGGCGCACTTGATTCATGTCATTAAGGCATAAATAATTTAACACATCCCTATCCGTTGCCACACGCAGATATTCTACGGCTTCTAATACCGCGCGTTGCCTGTCTCCTAGGCTATGTTTTATTTCTTCATACGATAACTTGCTATTCTTGTGAATAGCTTTGTCTATTAGATTTGTCATATTATTATTATTTTTTTATTACTATTAATTAAAACTTGTTAGAACTTAGATTTATTTACTACATAAAGCACTTGTTATCAACAACATAGGTCGAGCTGTACAAAGCTGTAGTGAACTATAGTCCACCTTAATCCACCTTAATCCACCTTACGCAGAATAAGCCTACAGGATTATAGATGCTTAATATTTTGGCAGGTAACAAGATTTTCTATTATCTTATTACCATTTTCAATCAAAGTTAATGCCTCAGCTACTTTATTTATTTCTTCCTGCTCATCCCAATGGGCGTCAGGCGGAAAAAGGTTAGGCAATCTTCTTTCTTTTGATATTTTACAAGCATTTATAGTTTCACATATATCTTGTAACTTTATTTGTTCTTCTGCAAGAACCTGCTTTATCGAATTATTCATATTTATATTTTTTAATAATGAGTGCTTTATGTGAGGTTTATGTGGATTAAGCATAGGATTATGGCGATTATCACGATGTATTTTTTTTCCACACCATCTTTTTCGCAATAAAACGCCATAATCCTACGCCATCAGTCAGAACGGGATATCGTCATCAAGGTCGGGGTCGGGGTCGGGCTTGACTTCTGACTCCTGCTTAGTTTCAGTTTCATCCAAAGAATTTTCTCTAACAATTTCTGCATCGAAAGCATTTAAATTCGTATAAATCTTATCATTATACAAATTTGTGCTAATATTAAAGTCAACTTTAATATCGCTTCCCTCATTATTTCTTAATTTTGGGATGACTTTATCAATAGCCTTATTGAAACACGAAAACTCAAGCAATTGACTATATTGCCCTCCTGTTTCAACTCTAAACTTCTGCAAGAATTTACCTGCCGAATATTCATTTTGTTCAAATATAGTTACTAAATTACCTGTTACTTCCATTATACCATTGTGGTTGCGCTCTTCCCAATTTCCATTGGGCGAACTGATTTTTATCTTTATTATAATATTCTCTATATGCTTTTACTGCATCTTTATTTTTATACTCATCTGGCATAGCTTGAACAAATTCAGTCAATTCACCTTCAGGTAAATATTCTGAAAGCTCACACATTACCAATATAGGCTCAGTGCAGGCATGCACCTTACCATAACGATTATAGAACTCTCTTGTTAACTCTAGTGCATGATTACATAGCCATATATAATTTCCAACTGATTTGCCCGCCCATACGGCACAAGGATGATGCTTATAACCACCCTTATACCTTGTGCCACTTTTTGTTACTGGCATTTCATGAGACGGACAATTGTTTTCAATTAATGCGCAGGCTAATAATTGCGCTGACTCAAGTGTCATTTTAGGCACATGCTTATCGCAGAGATAATGAGCACTTATTGATGGGCTTTTATCTAGGATAAATATATTCATGCGTTATAGGTGATTTTGTCAAAATCAATCCCGAACTCCCTAGCTAATGACTCGACCTGCTCCACTCTCTGTCTACTAACTTTACATATTTCTGCTATTCTAGCACTCCTAAGATTATATATTCCAGTTTCTGGGTCTTTCTGTCTTTTTATCAGGTAGGATAAAATGAGGAAATTTTTACTCCTAAAAACGCTAGGGCGGTTTCTCTCAGGAGAACCACACATTTCAACTTGGAGCTTTTTCAGATGCTTAGTTTTGTAATGTCCTGTTAATACACTTCTGACGAAAACATATGTTACATCATGATTTGCAGCAATATCTCTTTGCGATAAGCCTTTTGCAAAATCCTGAATAATAAGCATATATTTATTTTCAGGGTTCTCTCTTACATAATCACTACTTTTCACGGTTGTGCATGCTGGTGAATGATAACTATGCGAATACGTCATAAGAATCCTCCAATGCTTTTTTGAAATTAGGATGATCTGTGAATATTTCATCGGCATATCTGAGCAACCAATTATATTCTTTTTGGCTCAATTCAGATATTTTCTTATCTTTATACATTTCACAGGGAACTAAAGTATCTTCCTTTAATCCATTTGCATCACTATGAAACTTTATATAGCCTAGTTTACTAATAGCTTTAGATAACTTATCCTTATCTTTATATTTATCTTTATCTTGGACAGTCTGCCGACTATCTAATTGACTAGCATAATCAGGGCAAGCTTCTCCACTAAGAAGAAACATGGCTCCAAGCGCATATTTTCTAGCATATGAAGATGCCGTACCTGTTAATTGCGGGGCACTCATGCTACCTAACTTTACTGGTTCTTGAGCTAAAGCAGAGGCTTCTATTATATTTTCTCCATCAGTAATGCTTACTGTTGACCTTATATATAACTTACCTTGCGTGGTTTCATAAACCTCATCATTAATGCTCATGAAGAGTTTAGCTGATTGCAAGTGAGGCTTTACTTCACTTAATATATTTTCGGCATTTCTATAAGTATAATTACCGAAATCATTTTTCTCTGATTTTTCCGCTTTAATTTTTCCTTGCACATTACGGAGGGAATCAAAGAACTTTTTCTTTGTGTTGACTTTATCCATATTGATTGTTTATTTTGGTTATTGATTATTCATATTATTTCCCTCCCCCTCTAGCTTTATAGAGAGGGAGGGTTTTTACTAAATAATCATGAAGCCCTTATATTACAACACGGGATGGACAATGTAAAGATTTTTTTTAAGAGTTTTTAATCTTTTTTTTATTAGTCTTTTCTTCGCTATTTAAACCCAATGGCTTCTCGCCTTCCACATGATTGTAGAAGCTTACATGCCTCTGTCTTAAGTGACCTTTAAACTCACCCTCAGGCTCATGGTGCGCAAATGCATGAATAAACTTATCATATGACTGCTTTTCTCCTTCGCGATCTCTTACTATATGATCACAAACTGCATGGGTGGACACGCATAACTTAATATCATTTGGTATCCAAAAATTCCAACCAAGATATAAATCCTGAGTGCCCATGCCTTGGTATCCATCAAAGCTGGCTAAGGCTAAGGCTTTTCTGCTCATGAGCGTACAACCCAATCCAACCCAATCGGTAGGCAATAATGCGCCTTTACCTAGAGCGGGGTAAGCATGCTCCATCCATCCTCGCCTCCTCCACTTCTTCGCATTCATCTCAAAGACATTACCTTTAGGGGGTGTATTCTTAATCAACTCCCCTATTTCATGCCCCCTCTTGAGCCATTCCTTGCTTGGTTTAAAATCTTTTTTACCTGCTTGCTCTTCACGCTCATTTAGCTCATCCAATAAACCTTGCTCTACGTCCCTTTCATCCACCTCGAAGTCTTCATTAATATGATGCTCATAGCTTCCGTGCCCGCCTAGGAACGAACCGCCCCCCTGTGATGGATATGAGCACATGCATACATCATAATAATTTTTATCATAATTCAGAGAGTCCATCGAAACTTGAAGGGCATTTGGCGGCACGAGCACATCGCTTTCTATGCTCCAGAAGAAATCTGCATCATCCCTCCTTGCATAGCAGAAAGCCTCTGTTTGCATTTGCGCTATAATTAATTGCGCAGCTTCTTTGTAATTATTCAATCCATCCGTTTTTATTTTTAGGGGCAACTGAACTAACTCAACGGACTCACTTTCTCCAATATATTTATTAAAATAATTCGTGAACAGGTCAGAAACCTTAGTGGATTCATCTGTGACCAAGACTATCTTTATATTATAAAATTCTTTACAATAATATAATGCAGACGCAATATTTCTTATAACACTAGGAAGGGCATAAGCATATCGCTCGGTTGCATAAGTTGCTATTATTAAATTCTTGCCATACATTTATTAATTATCCCGAAGAAACTGGTATTCGTCAATAAATTCTTCCCCATTCCAAACCAAGGCATAAGCGCCTGCATCATAGCCCATACCTTTGCTATATACTTTACTTGCATTAGAATCTATAGCTGGTTGCTTTATTTCTGTATAAGTATTCTTTTGACTGAAAGTAACGGGCTTTCTTAATATTTGTCTTATAGGCGGAAACCCATCTTCTATACTCTTGGATATTTCGAAGGCTGTTTTATCCTGACTAGAGCTTGCAGTAAACACGGGCTTCTTCCTTACAATTGTCAAATCACTACCAGCCGTCGAAACAGAACCACTAAACCTCCAATCCTCCCAATCAATTGATGTGCTATATTTTGTATAAATAGCAGTTTGAAGCACCGCTAATTCATCCCAAGCGTAAATATTAATATGGCACTGTAGTGGCTCATTTTTACTATTGATGCCACCAATTACAGATATTTGACCAAATTGCCCGATATGGTTGTACGTTCCATAATCAGTTTCATCAAGCGAAAGCGTCTTCAACTCACCAGTGCTTGATCTTGCTGTTTCCCATGTCCAAAATATGGAACTTCTTGTGGCTGATCCAGTAACATTAGCTGTATTATAAGCATTTATTAGAGCGGTATGAGAATAAGTAAAAGATCTGGATTTAGTTTCAGTGCTAACAACATTATGAATAATTGATTTTATTACAGTATCACCATCACTATTTTTGATTATTTTTGCTTGGGTAAATTCTTTTAATTGACCCAGCATTTCGCTATTCCATGTTCTATAAATTGAGGATTTTATTAAACTATCAAAGCTTGAAGTTATGGTATGATCAAAATAGGGACTTGTATGAGTAAAATAATATTTAGCCTCATTATCAGTTTCATATAATCTTAACTGGGGAAAATTATTTCTATTGCCATTCCCTGCGCCTCTTGCGCCTCTTATCGCATTACCTACATTCGCACTTTGATCTGAATCAATTTTAAAATACGTTTCCACATCAGAACCCAACAGCCTTACATTATTTTGATGCGAAGAAACTAAACAATGAGAGCCAGGAATCTTGAAAGGACATGTGAATCTAGGAAAAATATTCTTATAATGGTAATCTTCATCATAACTTGAAGGCTTTCTTTTTATTACCGCCCTATCTCCTTCGCCATTTATGGTATTAAGATCGCCAATTTGCTCAAACTTGTGACCATAATATTCATCTCTATATAATGTCATTTTTTGAGTTTGTAGACTTTGATATACAAAATCTATATTATTAACCTTTGTTGTAATATTTCTCCACGCCGCTGCAGTGCTTATTGTATATTCACTTTTTCCTAACGAGGTGACTCCCATTTTACTAACATCAGTGATATCCTGAGCTTCGCTTGTTACATAACTGCCAGTTGATGTAACTTTATGGGGAGCCGTTTCAAAAGTGCCCTCATCAGGATCATAAATCAGAATAGTGCTATCATAATCATAATCAAAATATGTCATTGTATCACTATAAATTGTTTTAAAAAAACCTACGTGGGGTTGCGTTTTTCGAACCTTATACCATTCAGCATCAATATACTGACGAGTTACTGCACCCACACTTGGTGGGTCTGGGGCAGGTTCACCATTTCCAAAAAATTGCGCTCTTTCATTTAGGTTATCATACCTTTCCTTTTGCCACTTATATTGCAATGCATCACTTTCAGGCAGATTGATCACGACATTGCCCCGAGAAAATGTATCATAAGTGCTTTTAGGATACTGAGAATAAACCGCTGCCCCACTTTTCCCATATTTAGTTGTATTTGCTACTCTCTCCCCTTGTTCGCCCAGATTTTCAATTTGTAATTTTGCTGGATTAACCACACATTGAGTTACGAACATTGCTACATCTCCTCTATTATTCCACAATGAAGATTGCCTAGCATAATCAATGCTGAAAATGGATTCTGGGTTAGCTAAATATGTACCATAATCATCATCCCTCGGCGCATTACTTGTTTTATCTGTATAAATTGTAGTGCTTTTATTTCGAACAAGGGTCATAAATGTGAATATATATGATGGCATATAACTTTCTTTTGTAACAAGAAAGGTTTTCTGATAACTTGTTTCTGTTTTTCCTTGCTTAAGAAATGTCTTCTCGAAATTAGTTGAAGTAAATTTTGTGGAATAATATGTTATTTCGTTTTCATCATCATCCTTAGTATATGTTTCTTCCCATGTAGAGGTGGTACTAATAAAACGATTTGTGGTGCTTTGGGTAGTAGTGCCATAATTAAAAAAAATTGGCACCTCTACGCCCTCCCAATCATCAGAGCCTCGGTAGGAAATATTTGTGTACTTTATTATGCGCTCAGTATTAGTAGCTATATGCTGTGCCTCTTCATCATCAGAATTTTTTTTGCTATAGACAAATCCATTATTTTTTATTGTTTTTCCAGCATAATTTTCGGTTGTGGCACCCGTATATCCTGGTGAAATCCACTCATGATCTCCATTATATTTATCTTTTCGAGAAATAATGGTATTGCCCTTACCATCCACCCTGCTTGTATAACCGCGAGTATGCACACCATGCTCATACCTGCTCTGCCCAGATGATGTATTTGCGCTTGCAATATAATACTTT
>Ga0208434_1000970_pt1 | contig 12376 bp, 7 predicted proteins | sample 13_taG_FD_184086 | JGI IMG/M metagenome (GOLD analysis project Ga0208434, IMG submission 184086) | Marine viral communities from the Subarctic Pacific Ocean - 13_ETSP_OMZ_AT15268 metaG (SPAdes) (version 2) | ecosystem: Environmental > Aquatic > Marine > Oceanic | place: Pacific Ocean | collected... | reverse complement strand
CCTTAGCTATCTCAGCGAACTCTTCTAGTTGTAGGTCACGAGACATCTGCTCAATGTCTACACCACCAGCCATATAGCGTAGCATATCTTTCTGTGCTGAAGGGTTAAACGCTAGGAAATCCATAAAAGATTCATACGTCATATTAGGGTCTAGCAAGTTACGCATCTTGGATTTCTGTAGGCTAAACATAAGCCCAGCTTTCTTAGCAAACTTAGCTGCACCCTCTTTGTTTAACACAGCTGCATTAACTACAGACGCACCACCATACAAAGTACCACGTACAATGTCGCCTAGACTCTGCATTGTGCTGGCTGTCTGCCAACCAATCAAGTTAAGCGCAGTAGTACCAGGGTGTGTAACAAGCATACGAATAAGGTTACGCTGCATATAGTCAGCACCAGACTTGATCTTGTTTACAGCTGCACGTGCAGGTGCTCCTGCTTCTACTTGAATAAACTCTTCGATAAGCTCATCAGCATCAGCGTCAGGTTTAAGCTCTTTTAGTTTGTTGAATACTTTAGATGCTTGGCTTGTAAAGTTTAGAAGCTTAGCACCGTCACTGACCTCACTAGCTACCATATCAAGTGCAGACTTACCATCTTCATTACCAAACAGCTTCTTGCCTTTGTATATCTCAACGTTAGCACCTAGTGTGTCATCATAAATGTCAGACAGTTGGTCCTTCACATTATCAGGCATAGCTTTCATAAGGTCTGACATCCAGTTAAGGAAGCCATCTTTAGGCCCACGCTTAGCCCAGTACTTAACTCCGTTGTCAGCAAGTGCATTAGATACCCCAGCAAAGAAAGCTTCTTGCCAAGCTAGCTCATCAGGTAGGTAACCCTTGTCAGCTTCCATACGAAGAGGCTCACCTCGTGCAGCTTTGTCCTTCAGTGTCTCAACCATATCACGAAAGCCTGGGAGACTAGCTTCAAAGCCAGGCATATCTAGGTCATCAAGAGTTTGTGCCGTATCACCAGCCAGCTTACGAGCATTAGCTAAGTGCTCCTGTGCTTGGAAGAACTTAATAGCACCAAGAGATGACACATCAGCTTCATCCATCTGGAAGCCACGAGCAAAAGAATAACCTAAGCCCATACCCAGCGCACCACCCGCTAGGGCAATAGAGCCTTGCATCATATTGTAACCGTCTTGTAGGTCAACATCATCCATAATGTTTTGGTACACAGCGTCCATACCTACACCAGCTACAGCATCAACGACACCTACGCCTAGTGCTTCTCTACGAGCAATCTGCTTAGTGGTAATCTCTTTGCCTGCTGTTTTGAATGTACCTTCTTTGATGATCTTGTTAGCAGCCACACGCTCAAGCTGTTTAACTTGTGCACGTGCACCTTCAGTAATACCTTTACTCTTGATTACATTCTGTGCTTCTTTACGTACAGCATACTTAGCTGCCTGTGCTGCAGCTTTAGTTGCTCCACCTGAGACTAGCTTACCTACGCCTAGACCTACAAGGTTAACTGGGTCTACAATAAGTGCACGTCCGTAGTCACCTACAGCATCAAGCTTTTCCCAAGCAGTTGTACCATCAGCAAAGGCACCCTTCATTGAGTCAAACGTATCGTAAGCAGCACGTGCCTCAGCTAGTTGCTTAGCTTTCAAGCGTTCATCATTTAAGCCTTTAACTTTGTTGATGTAAGCTAGTTCTTCTAAGGTAGTTACAGACTGACCAAAGTTAAACTTACGCATATGGTTAACGTATGCATCAGCAATCTCTTGACGTGAGTAGTCATTCTCATTCATACCGAAGTGAGAGTCCATATACCCAGAGTAACGATTGAATACATCATCACGTGTAAGGTCACGCACACCTCTTGGAGTAAAACCTTCTTCAGTTTGTTCTTCTATGCTCGGACGATCCGAGGATACAGCCTGATCATAAGGCACAAGAGTTTTAGCATAGTTTATACCTGTCGAGGTTTCTGTGTCCTCTCCGTAGGGTACAAGCATCTTAGAGTAATCAACCATAATACTACCTTATCGGTTATTCAGTGCGTCACGTAAGTCGAATAGAGAGTCTAGTAGTGTTCCTCTTGATGTTGTTTTAGGTAGTTTACGTGTAGCTTTAATCAAGCGTGTGACATCTGCAGCTGTTACTTTACCTGATGATACTTTGTTGTTGAACGCTTCGGCTGCTTTAGATGAACCGTGTACACGATCTATCAAGTCGCCAAACTGAGCTTGGCCTAGCTTAGGAGCAAACTCTTTTCGAGGTGTCATCAAGCCACGAGGTGTTGCGTTAATACCACGAGTAGTGAAGTTCTCTACTGCCAAGTTGCGAGGCGAGTCAAAATCTTGCTGATCAGCTTCAGGTGATGGGCTTCGTGCAGCACTCATCTGTAGCTCAGGGGGCTGGTTCTGTCTCTCACGTACATCATCAGTAGTATCACGTAGTCCTAGATCACGGAAACCTACTGTGCCTACAGTACGAGGGTTATACTCAGGCTCTTCTTGAGTGTAGAAGTTGTAGATGTCATCTAGTTTTTCTACTAGAGTCTTACCTGAGATAGGGCCACGGTATAGCTCATCTGTAGATGTGTCTATCAGTTGCTCTTGCTCTAGGATAGTCTTGATCTTATCGAAGTCTCCACGTGTTGCAGTCTGACTTGTGTCTAGGTTAGCTACAATAATCTCATCTACTTTTGCTTCTTCTGCTACGTCTTCTTTAGTTACCTTTTCAGGAAGCGTAACTTGGTTTAATTCCAATACTGTTTTTAGTTTGTCAATATCTGAGCGTGAAGGTACACCGCCTTTAGTGTCAAACACGCCAGAAAGAACTGCAGGATCACTTTCAGTTTCTACCTGCGCTGCTCTGCTAGCAAACACGTCACCAGAACGCCACACATCAGCTGCATCTTTAAGTCTATTACCGATTGCCGAAATAATGTTAGTTTCTTTAGCTAGAGCTTTCTTGAGCTGCTCTCCACGAGCTTTACTGAAGCCGCCTTGCATACCTGCTTCGTCTGCTTTTTCTTGTAGGTACTTAACAATACCTTCCGAAAAGACTTCTTTAGCTCTCTCCATAGCATCATCTGCTTTTATTAGCTTTTCAGCTACACGAGCCTTGTCACCTGTAATAAATGCATCTGCATAGGCCATACCTTTATAGAACAGCAACCCGCCCATACCAACAGCCCCAGCGCCTTTACCTACAACATTATCAACAAACCCAGGTACATCTTTTGTCACGTCTTGAACAACCTCAGACAACTCAGGCATATCTTCTATGCTTTCAAACGCCTCTACGTAAGAAGAGCGATCCTCTTCTGGTAGTGTCATAATAGTATCATACATAGCTTTATATCCTGCTATGTCACCTTCACGCCCATACTTACGAGAAGCCGCTTTCTCTATAAAGTCACTAGGTTGAGGTATATCATCACGCTCACGGAACCCAGGAGCACCAGTCATATCACCTAAGTCTGTAGTTTTAGGCACCATCATAACAGGACCGTCTTGTCCTTTTCTAACAGGTGTTACTCCAGGAATTACTTTGCCTGACTCTACAGCTGCATTTAGTTCTTCAGCAGTTTCATAAGTGAAAATATCAGTTTTAATATCAGTGCTTGTAATACCATCACCTTTAGGCTCTTGCTGTTCAGGTGCCTTAGTTGTATCTTCGGCTGCTGCAGCTTCATCATCTTTAATGTCACCTACAAGCTGACCATATGTAGTCTTGAACTTGTCAGTCAATAGAGGGTTACTAGTTATAGACCCTGCATAAGCATCTTCTGTTTGCTGAATTGTAGCTAGTAGACTGCTGTTGTAGGAAAGACCAGGCATACCTAAGTACTCTGCCATAGCTCCTGATGGGTCTGTTTTAAGGTCTTTCTGAATACGTAAAAGTTCAGTACGTACACCCTGTAGAGTCTGTTTAACTTCACTGTCAGGGTCTTTATCTATGCGCTGACCCAGCTCTTCTAATTCATACGTTATAAAGTTATCAGCTTCTTGACTTATGGCGGCTCTGTACGCTAGGTTCTCTTTATACCCACGAGCTTTAGGAGGAAGCTTAACACCCATAGGCTTACCTGCTCCAGGTCCAGCACTACCCATAATACGATAGATGTCTGAGCCTGTGTAGCCATCAATGTACATATCATTCAGTACATCGTCTTCCATCATAGAAGCGTCTAGCCCAAGCATAGCACCAAAGATATTACGCTTACGTGCAACTGGGTCTTTCGTACTCTTGTACAAACCATAAGCACGTTTAACTACAGTTGATAGGTCTTCGTCTGGGTTATCCTTTACGAAGTCTTTAGCTGAAGCTTCAATCTCTTTAATGTCTTTCTCTGTTAAGTCTGTACGCTTAGAGATTTGATCAGCGAAATCAACCATAGAACGCACACCGTTGTTGGCAGCGATGCTCGTTACATAATCTTTAGAGAAGCCTCGGTTCATAAGCGTATTAGCTACACCCAGCGCTGCATTAGCTTTATCTTCACGCTCCATTACAGCACGTGTACCGTATGTCTGAATGTAGTCACGGCGTTTAGCTGCAGCATCACGGTAATACTTACGATCATCTTCTATTAGTTGGGCTAGCGTAGTGCCGAACCCTGACATAAAACCTGCCATACTCTTAACCTTTCGCCATCAAGCCACGTGGTTCTTGTGGCATAGTTTCTTCTTCTTGTTCTTCTTGGTCCATCATCAACACAGGCTCAGCTTCTTCTTGCGGTTCTTCTTCTGAGTCCATCATATCAGCAGTCTGCTGCATCATCTCAACACCAGCGTCCATCTCATCAGCTGCACCAATCTTCTTACGTAGTAGAGCTAAGACTTCCTGTTCTTCTTTCTCTTTAATATCCGTTTCAGAAGGTTCATCACCAGTAACGTAATCAATACCAGCCTCCTCAGCGATACTAATAAGCTCTTCTTTGATAACGTCACCAATGATAAGGCTCACATCTACAGAGTGGATACCCTCCATCTGTGCTGTAGTTAGTGCAGTCTTAGATAAAGCATTAACAGGTATGCCTATCTGTAGCATCTCAATGATGTTGTCGAGTGCTTCAGGTCTGTTGATACCATCAATGTGAAACTTAATAGCCTCACGAGGATCAGTAATCTCTGCTGGTCTTTCCCAAGGAAAGTTCTTAGGTGTATCTGTGAGTGACTGCCCAGGAATAGGGGCGCTGAATACGTCTGCCATTATTGTCTACCTTATAATATACTGAATACTGATCTTGCGCTACTTAAGCGCTCTTTCATCTTAGGTGTTCCTGGTCTTAGGAAGTAATCACTAACAAACTCAGCTGCACTCTCTACATTGTTCATCTGTTTAAGGTCACGAATAGTGTTAACACCAATGTTACCAATGATAGGGTCTTTACCGCTTAGCTCTTTCTTCAAGTAACCGTAGTTAGCTTCATAAGAGTTAATGTCTAAATCGTTACTTGCTGCCCAGTTCTCGAAAGCTTCACGCCTATCGCCTGTCCACTGAGCTATGCCGTAGCCACCACGTCCTGCTTTAGGTGAAATCTCTTGAGCATATTTGAAGTTACCAGTCTCTACTGCTAAGTTACCTACGAAAGCTGCAGCTTGCTCTTTAGTTAACTCAAAGTCACGCATAAGATCGTTTGACAGACGTGTAGCTAAATCGTAGTAGCTACCTTTTTTAGCTTTACCGTCTTCGTAGTAAGTGAACTGTGTATCTACAGAGTCTATCATACGTTGTGCTTGTGTGTCAAGCCCATATTCGTAATCATCTAAGCGTGTCTCATCTGTAGTCTCTTTGAGGTAATCCATAGTAGCACGTTCATCACGCATAGTAGACAATAAGTCACCGATATAGGTAGGCAAATCATAGTCAGGGTCTTCTCCTGCTCCTAGACCTGGCCTTTGTTGAGACATAAGACCTCTAGTTGTTGCAACTGATTGCTCTGAGGTAGGCACACTAGTTGCTGCACCTACAATAACGTCTGCTAAACCTGGTTCATTATTGTTTGCCATATTATTTTACCTTTTACTATACTATCGTGCCACCAGCCATATAGTTAAGTGCACCCTTGAGTAGTGTAGCACCCAATACGCCTTTACCTTGTGCGTCAGCATATGCAGCTTTAGCTTCAGCGTTCATTTCTGCTAACAGTACCTCAGACATACGTGCTGCAGCATTCTCAGCAGACGTAAATGCAAAGCTCATAATGTCACGCTCACGTTGCCAGTACGCATCTAGGTTAGTAGATGTAAATGCATTCATAGTCTTAGCAAAGTTCATATTGCTTTCGTTCTGCGCTGCAGTGTTAAGCGTAGCAATGTTCTGTCTCCACTGAGCATTAGCTTGTGCAACTACAAGACCATTCTGCGCATTGAACAAGTCACGCTGTTGCTGTAGCTCTGAGTTAAACTCACGTAGAGCGTTAACACTATTCACGTTGAACTGATCCATAGCGTTTTGCTGTGCTGCATTAAACTGAGATGTTTGAGATGACAGGTTAGCAAAGAACTGGTTAGTCTGATTCTCACTTTGTGCGTTAAACTGTGCAGCAGCATTCTCAGCAGCTTGATCTGTAAACAAAGCTTGAATGTTTTGCTGTGCCTTGAACATAGCAGTCTGTTGCTCATTAGATAGATTAGTTAAGTCCATCTGCAAGAAGTTCTGAGCGTTCTGTACTGCAGCCTGTTGACGGTTGTTCAAGTTAGCCATATCTAACTGAGACAATGCAGCAGCTTCTGACATCACCATAGCTTGACGGTTAGATAGGTTATTCAAGTTCATTGTGTTTGCAGCACGAGAGTTCTCTAAAGCAATGTTTTGCTCAGCTGTGAAGTTCATATTGGCAATGTCACCAATACGTGCTGAGTTCTGCACACGAGCTTGGAATGCTTGATCAAACTCCATACCTAAGAACTGAGCACGTTGTTGCGCAGCTAGCATTGCACGTTGCTGACGGTTAGACAAGTTCTGTGCTTCAAACGTAGCCATAGTCTGAGCATCCATCTGAGCTATAGGTAGCGCAGCTTCCATAGTAGCTTGAATAACAGCCTGACCTGCTAGGCTAGACGCACCTAAGCCACGAGCAGCTAGTGTCTGCATCGCTGTACGCATAGACCCAGCAGCCCAAGCAGGTGTCTCCCCACCCTCAAACTGCTGCATAAGACCTTCTAGTTGCCCAGCTACAGTAGCTTGTTTAGTCGGTGTTGCTGTAGCAGCTTGTATCTGTTCGTTAAACTGTGCAGCTTTCTCTGCATCAGCTACACCAGAGATAATCTCTCCTTGTTGAATCTCTCTAGCTGCAGGAGCATTGACCATAGTGGCTGTACCCTGTGCAGCTTCCATACCTGACACAGACGTAGTAAGCTGTTGTTGTGCTGCTACTTGTGCTTCAGGTGATACAGTACCAGTCTGTGCTTGTAGTGCATCAGTCTCAGCTTGAATGTTAGGCGCAGCTGTAGTAGCACCCATAGTAGCTGGAGCAGCCATCATAGGCATCTGAGCTTGTTGTACAGTACCGACTGTAGAAGCTTGTGCCATAGGGGATACAGTAGCAGCTTGACCTGCAGTAGGCGCAATAAAGTCTGCCGCTTCAGGTTGAATATATTGAATAGCTGATTGTTGAGGAGTCATAGTTTGACCAATAAGGTCTTTAGTTTGTGTAGCTAACTGTGTAGCAAAGGACGGATCAATAGAAGTACCAGGTTGTACGTCTACACCTTCTTGTGCATACAATACAGCGCCACCTTTATTCATCTTAACACCAATAGCACGTGCCTTAGCTTTAAGTGCATCGCTACTGTTGAAGAATGCTTTAAGTGCATTACCTGATTTAGGACCATTATAGCCGTTCATCTTAGCGATAGTAAATAGAGCCTCTGTTTCAGACTGACCTACGTCACCACCTTTAGCTTGACCTTGTGTAGGAGTATAACCAGGAGGTACATATGTAATAGGGTTACCTTGACCGTCTACTGTGACAGTAATACGCTGTCCAAACTGGTTACCGTATGTACGCTGCCCACCAAACCCTTGCTGTGATTGTGATGTAAGGTTAGGCATAGTTGTACCTGTATAGTCTGATACTGCTTGTATAGTTTGTGGTACAGTACCTATACCTGCAGTTTGTAAAGGTGCACCCATAGTACCGCTAACAGGAGCTTGTGGGTATACACCTGTACCTGTAATGCCTGTAGCAACAGGTTGCCCAGTCACAGTAGTAGGTGTAGGGGTATAAGGTGTAGTGCTTATAGGAACAGCTTCAGAAGCTTGTGGTGTATCTGTATAGGTTGGTTGAGTTACACCTGTAGTAGTGCCTACAGCTGGAACTTCTGGTGCTGTAATAGTTTGCTCTACTACTCCTGTAGTTTCTCCTGTTGGTGTAGTAGCTTCAGGCTGACCTAAACCTGAGATAATCTTGAAGGGGTCTTGGAAAGGTGAGACACCTGTAATTAAACCCTCCATATCCCAAAGGTCTTGATAATTAGACCAAGGGTTATATGTATTCTGTACTGAGTCAAAAGCTGGTTGGTATGTTGATAATACATCGGGAGCCATAGCTTGAGATGCAGCTTGAATCCAGCTAGCATCACGAACACCAAAGTTTCGCATCATAGTAGACATTCTATCTGCGTTTGTACCTAAGCTAGTAAGTACTGTACCGTTACCACCCATAATATATAAAGCTGGAGGTAACTCTTCAGGCTCTCCATTTGAGTCTAATATAGTATTACCAAGTTCATCTGTTCTATAACCACCTGACTGATAACTAACTGTAGTACCGCCATACATTTGTGATGTAGCAATTTGTGTAGCGGCTACAAACTTATTAGAGTCAATCTGTCCTGTAGTAGGATCAGTAGCTGCATCAGTAATAGCTTGCCAGTCACGAGTGTCTGTGTTAGAGCCTACAACACCATACAAAAGCTGAGAACTTTGATTAGTATACTTAGTCCACTCAGAACTATCCATAGTACCGTACAACTGCTCTACAGGAACACCTGCAATCATCTCAGTCATTTCACGGTTGTTAGGCTTACGTGGGTTACCTCTTTTAGCTGATGTTACATAGCTACTTAGATAATCATCATCTACCCATTTAGGAATAGTAATACCGTCTACGACACGGCCCTCTTTTTGTCCTACATACTGAGCATACTCACCTTGTACTTGTAGGCCAGAGCTTGATGTAGCTGTCTGGTTCTCACCTTGTGTGTCAGCAGTAGTACCTGAGTTTGCAGGTTGTGGAGGACGTTCATTGTCTGTCGGGTGTGAAGCACCAGGAGTATTCATAACAGGATTGCCGAAGCCATCTGTTACTACATTTCCAAAGCCATCAGTTACTGGTTTAGGATCGTTCCACGCCATATTGTTATTCCTTATTTACCCATTGTCATCCATACCGCACCTGCAATAAATGTCAGGACTCCAACGGTAGCTAATTTTACTACTGTAGACCAGATAGACTTACGAGTATCACGCCAAGCTTCCAACAAGCTACGCATCTCTGTAATGTCTTTATGTGCATCATCGTCTAGTAAGCCAATAGAACGCAGGGCTTCTTTAGCTCCACGCCTAGCTGCACGATCTAGCATATCTTCTATTTCTTCTGGAGAAAGTTTGATGTCACTCATAGTTTAACTCGTGAATGTCTTTTTGTCAAGGCTTATGCATTACCTTCGGTAATTAACAGCTTAGTTGTGCCAACTGCTCGTCCTATTTTATACGAACCACTTGTTCCCAAGGTACCATCTGCTTGGACATAATATGGTGTATTAACCGTCAGCCCTGTTTGGTTTTCATTAATTCCACCCAGTATGGTTATTTTACCAGAGGAACCATTTGATATGTTTTCTGTAGCGGCACCAATCCACGTTGAGTTATTTGTAGAAGTTGTAGCTAAAACATCAGAATTAAATCTAGAGTTACCGTCCCTATAAAGTGTTACAAACTTAGCAGTACTTGAATCATAAACTAAACAATGCCCACCTCTACTTAAAGCAATGTAATTATTTGTACTAAAGGTTGTCTCTGAGCTAAAAGAAACACTTGTTCCACTAATTGTTGCAATTTTAGCTGCGCCATTAGTATTAGAATCTTTTCTATAAGTAACAAGCAGACGGTTAGTATCAGAGTCGTAAGAGGCTTGTAAAAAATTAAGAGCCTCAGTTGCTATAATTACTTCGGTGCCAAAGCTGACTGTAGTACCACTTACCGTACCAACTCTAGCTTTTCCATAAACAGGGCTAGTCCCTGCATCCCGATAAACAACTAAAAACTTCCCTGCATTTGTATCAAACGCAGCGGAGGGAACTTCCCAACGAGAAGAACTAAAGTTGTTTAAAGAACCCCACGTTGTATTTGGAAAAGAACCTGTATTTACAGTTCCGACAGAAGCATACAAGTTGTTGTTTGCTCCGTTGTTCCACATCGCAACCACTTTGTTATTTGTAGAGTCAAACACAAGTTCTAAATCTTCTGCATTCTGGGTTGTTATCTGATCCCCATTAGCAACAGTACACACACTACCTTGTCCACAAATATCTATGCTTGTATTTGCCGTAATAGTTATAACAAAAGCAGTGGTACTAGGACCACCTGTTTCAATAGCAAACACCGTCTTATTTACATTACTATCAAAACAAGCAGCGTAACTGCTTTCATTAGAGTTGTTTTGTATATTACCTACAAAACTTTCAGTAGCAAACGAGCCGTTGTTATTATACGCAGTGTATATATAGACCTCATCATCTGTTGCCGTTCTTTTCACAAAAAATACAGCTCTGTCTTGTGAAGAATCATAAACCATAGCATTTACCATTGAAGTAGCACCAATAACCTGCACTGGTGTACTAAAGGTAATGGTATCTCCACTAATAGTTCCAATTGTTCCATACACATAAGAAGAATTGCTTTGGTCTGTGTAAGCAACCATAACGACATTATCTGTCGAGTTGTAAACTGCTGCCATTCTTGAAGGAAAGTTTGTAGTAATTAAAGTCGAGTTGTCTACTGTAGGAGTACTAGAATTAGATTGTGCCACAACCTCAACTGTACCGTCAGATCGTAACGCAACAATGTCACCTGTAGCTATTGTACCTGTAGCAGTAAACTCAGCAGTACCACCGCCAGCAGCATCAGCCCAACTAGGGGCAGCACCAGAGCCGCCAGATGTTAGAACTTGCCCAGATGTACCATATGTTGCACCGCCAATACCTAACTGACCTGATGAACCAATGCGGAAACGTTCTGAATAGGTTTCAGAGCCAACGGTTCCAGTGTGAGTATAAAACAACATACCAGTGCCACTGGCAGAAGCAATTGCTCCACCACCTGAACCATTTTTAGTTAATTGTAAAACACCATCACCACTACCTGCAACAGTTATAAATCTTGAAGTTGCACTTGAACCACTTGGGGCTGTACTCGTCCCAATCCCAACATTACCAGAACTGTCGATGCGCATGGCTTCTGACGCATTGGTAAATAAAGATATACCATCTCCTGTACCCGCATACAGATCATACCCTGCGCCACCACCTACAGTAGAACTTTCACCAATAAAGAATTTAGCTGCACTGCTTTCATCAAAACGTAGTACAGGTGTGTTTGAACTACTATCAATAATTATGTCGTCTGTAAACGTAGGGCTTGCAGTAGGAGCAGCACCTGATACTTCAGATACACTAACAGCACCATCTTCAAGTATGCCACCAGTAGATACTGAATCTGCTAAATCTCTTGCTTTACTCATATTGTGTATCCTTCAAGTATATCTTATTACTCAGGCTTCGTAGGCCAGTCAGCTTCTTCTAGGTTAGGCCAGTTAGCATGGCTTGTGATGTCACGTAGAGCCTGACGATAAGTAGTCATCTCAGCAGACATAGTTACATCTGAGAGTGCATAGAAGTCTGTTTCAGCTAGTTTAGCATCACGAGTATTACGGTTAGCTGTAGCTGTACGTTCATCTAGCCCTGCCTGATAAGCCGCCTCATGCTCTGCCTTGGTTGTCGTAACGCCATCCTCATCAGTGGTGTCAGCAAACATGTCACGGGCAACGTAGTTCTCCACCCAGTTACCGTTGGCATCTTGTACAACACCATCACGCACTGACGTTTGGTATGCGCCTACGGTAGCAGCAGGTGACTTTAGCACTGGGTCTAGGTCTAGTGCGTCTAGGGTTGCCGCTTTCCATACACGAGGTAGGGACATGTTGGCGAACTCATTGCGCCACTGCCCTTGGGTCTTCACGACACCTGTTGTTCTGTTTCTGTATTCTGACATCTGTTGACTTTCCTTTCTGTCAGTTGATTATGCGATTGCGTAGAAGATGTAGTCTACGCCACTAGCGTTGTTGCCTGGGCCGTTTACAATAAACCCTGCCGAATATGGGTCTACATTATCGCCAG
>Ga0208434_1000967_pt1 | contig 12386 bp, 7 predicted proteins | sample 13_taG_FD_184086 | JGI IMG/M metagenome (GOLD analysis project Ga0208434, IMG submission 184086) | Marine viral communities from the Subarctic Pacific Ocean - 13_ETSP_OMZ_AT15268 metaG (SPAdes) (version 2) | ecosystem: Environmental > Aquatic > Marine > Oceanic | place: Pacific Ocean | collected... | reverse complement strand
CATTGCTACTGTTATTCTTCTATTGAATACAGGTAAAGGTGGGGCAATCTTCTTCTTCCCTTGGTTCCTAGGAATGGCAATCTACTATTCCATTGTTTTCAAGGATTGGAAATGGGGCAAGTGGTTGGATGGTAAGTTTGCCATTGTTGCTACTCTTGTCCTTGCTCTTGGTGGTGTGGTAGGACTGGTCAAAGGACCAGTGATGGAGTATCTCAACGCAGCAACGCCTGGGATGCTTATTCCTGCCTCTCTGGTGGCAATGGTTGCTGCCTATGCTATGGGTTCATCTGGCAAGTATGCTGGTATGACCTCTGCCCTGGTAGCAATCTTCGGTCCTCAATACTTGGTGTGGTTCCTCTGTACTGAGTATTCTGGATACCTTATCTCACCTGCTCACAAGTGTCTCATGATCGGACAACAGTATTTCGGCACACCAATTCGTAAATACTACGTTGTCCTCACCCGATTATGTGCTATACTTATTGGGTACGCAGCACTCGTCACCTTCGTCCTATGAAACCCACTGTCATTCTTGAGAGATTTCCTTACCGCTACGTCCAGTGCGGTCTTCTGGAGATCAACGGTAGACCTGACTACCGTATTCAAAAATACCACGAGTGGAAAAAGAGATACTTTGACATGTATTTCCTTGACAACCAAATGCAACTAGACACCTGTCTAGAGGATGTAGAGTACACTAAATGGTTAGATCCAGATGGTGTGCCTTGCTACGTCCGCGACACTGTAACAAACTAAGAGGTTATTATGAGCGTAAGATCACAAGTCCAAGTTGCTGAAGAAGCACTCCGTCAAGCATTGATTAACGCTCTTGCTGAGGGAGATGAAGATTGTTTGTCCGAACTGTTTACTCAGTATCAAGCGATCAGTAATTTGAATAAAAAAGTAAATGACATAACTCGTTTTGCTTATGATTCAAATTACAATTTCAATCTGTCATCTGATTATCTCAACCGTCCTGGTGGTGATATGGATGCTTTAGATAACGTTATTGATTTTGGTGGAAACATTAGCATCAATACTAATAGTGATGATACTATCACCTTCAGTTAGTCTCGGTAGGACTATAAACTAGCCCTGGTGCGGGTGATTACGTTGCCGCCTGGTTTCTACATTCCAGTTAAAGATGTAGTGGTGGTGCCAAAACCCCTTCCGTGTGGTTGGTTCTTGTTTACAACTAAAACAAACAAGTGGCGTGCATGTGCTCAGGGAGGTTTGACCACCTCCCTACATGCGGGTGTAGCTCAGTGGTAGAGCGTCAGTTTTCCAAACTGAATGTCGTCGGTTCAAGTCCGATCTCCCGCTTTAATAAATACTTCTAGCTTAGAAATAGTGTCTTCAGGACTGGAAGTATGTCAAAAATTCTTGCAAACCAAATTGCCAACTACGGGGACAACTCTCCAGTTGAGGTAAAGGAGGGTGTAAATATTCCTGCTGGAAAACCACTGCAGGCAGCAGGTGTTGCTGGTACTTCTGGTCAAGTTCTTACAGCAACTCCTACTTCTATTGAATGGGCGACACCTTTTGATGGCAGTTATCTTAGTCTTACTAATACACCTACAATTCCAGCAGCACAAGTAAATGCTGATTGGAATGCCAGTGGTGGTAGCGTTGCTGCTATTTTAAACAAACCAGTTGTTCCAGCACAACCTAGTGTTTCTGTAGTAAATGCTTCTGCATCTGGTAATCTGACATACAACCAGTCAAACGGAGAATTTACATTTACTCCACCAGATCTTTCTGGTCTTGCTGCTAATACTAATGTAGCAAATTGGAATGCTGCATATGACTGGGGCGATCATGCTCAGGCAGGATATGCTGCTGTAGCAAATGCTGCTAACTGGGACATAGCATATGGTTGGGGTGATCATGGAGTTGCTGGATACCTCACTGCTGAAGTAGATACTTTACAAACAGTAATGGCACGAGGTGCTACTACTTCTGTTCAAATTATTGCTAATGGTGGTGTTAGAGCTGACGTTATTGGCGTTGGTGGTGGTGTTGGCAACGGTGATGTTCAATTACAACATAATGATGTGAGTAATGTATCAACACTACATCATCTTAATGTTAATGGATCTCTTGAGATTAAAAGTGTTGCTGGTATTAATCTCAAACCCGGAAGTGCATCTGGTAATTCTGTAAATATCTACCATGATATTGATGGGTCTACTGAATTACTAAGAATTCAAACAACAGATACTGGTGTTGATATTTCTGGTAATCTTAGTGTTTCTGGCACAGTAAGTGGTGTTGATATTGAAGATTTAGATAACGTTAATATTGCTGGTGGACTACAAGATCAGCAAGTTCTTAAGTGGGAAGCGTCATCATCATCTTGGAAACCTGCTAATGATTTGGTTGGCGGTGCCAGTGGTATTGCGTTTAACGATCTTTCTGTTGTTGAAAATGCTGTAGGAACAGCAGCACTATCTTATGATAATACTAATGGAGCCTTTACATATACACCACCCGATCTTACCTCTTATCTAACAACAGAAACTGATCCTGTCTTCTCTGCTCATGTAGCATCTGGTATTTTACAGACAAATATTAATCAATGGACAGCAGCATATGGTTGGGGTGATCATTCTACTGCTGGATATCTAACATCTTATTCTGAAACAGGCACTCTTGCTGATGTAACAGGTAGAGGTGCTACAACCAATGATAATATTACACTGGGTGATGCTTCAAACCAACCAGAGTTTAACTTGTCTGTTGGCGCATCTTCTGGTAGCACTAACTACCTGAAAGTATTTGGTAGTAGTAATGAAGCATATATTAGAAACACCACTGGTACTGGTGCCGGTGGAACTATTAACATCCAAGGTCGTAGTGGTGTAGCACTTTGGCAAGACACTGGTAATTTAGGTCTTTACATTGATTCTGATTGCGCTGCAAATCTATACTATCAATCAGCATTAAAATTACAAACCACAACCGATGGTGTCACAGTTACTGGCAATTTATTATACTCTAATAACTATGCCACGACTGGAGATCTTCCAAATGCAACTACCTATCATGGTATGTTCGCTCACGTTCATGCTGAAGGTCATGGATACTTCGCACATGCTGGTGCTTGGACGCAACTATTAGACACTGGTTCTTCACTTAGTGAACTTGCCGATGTTGATACTACAGCACCAAGTACCAGCGATGTTTTGACATGGGATGGATCTAACTGGGGTCCTGCTGCTCCTACTGGTGGGGGTGGTGGTGCCAATGTAACCATCTCAGACACTGCTCCTGGATCTGCTAGTGCCGGTGATCTTTGGTGGGAAAGTGATAAGGGACGCCTAAAGATTTACTACAATGATACTGATAGTACACAGTGGGTTGATGCTTCACCTCCACTAACAAATGAGAACGTGCCTGTATACGTTGGTGAGTTAGAACTTTATAGTTCTGGAAATCAAGTTAGTTGGGTGGGTAATAACGGTGTGACAGTATCTGTTAGAACTGCTGAAGGTGGTGGCGGATTCCAAAGTGATTATGTTAGAGTCAGTTTCCCAACAGCATTCGGTAGCATCAATGATTACGCAGTTCAAGCTACGGTATGTGATCCTGCCACAGTAGGGCACATTTACGGACACTCTATTCGTAAAACCAATCCACAATATTTTGATATGTTGATTTATAATTTGACATCATCTGCTAATGCTACACAGGCAACAGTTGCTATTACAATCTACGCAATCTAAATACTACGGAAGGAGCATCTTAAGAAATGGCAATTAATTTTCCCTCAACAGCAGGGCAAGCAGTAGATGGAACATTTACCTATGTTGTAGCAGGTATTACTTACTCGTGGAATGGTGAGAGTTGGACTGCTGCAGGATCAGGTGCCACTGCTACTGATAGAACTGTCTTTAGTGCTACTAATGCTTCTGCTTCAGGTGGTGGTTCATTAGCATACAACTTTAATGATGGCGTATTTACTTTTACTCCTCCCGATCTTTCGTCTTATCTGACATCAACTGGTGTTCTTAATACACATAGTGATGTCAACCATGGCACTCCTATTAATGGAGATGTATTAGCATGGAATCAAGCAAATCTTAATTGGGAAAATACTGCTGCTGGAACTGGTGGTGGACTAGATGCTGACAAACTTGATGGCGAAGAAGGATCTTACTATCTAAACTCTACTAATCAGAATGCTGGCACATTACCTGCTGCTAGGTTATCTGGATCTTATAATATTAGTGTTGATGGATCTGCTGGATCGTTAGCATCACTATCTGATGTTGGTAATGTTGTGGAGACAACCCTTACTGCAGGACAAGTTCTTAGTTATAATGGTAGCAATTGGGTCAATCAAGATGCTCCTAGTGTTAGAAAAACTATTTCGTATACTGCTACTGGAATTCAAGATAATGTTGCTACTAACATTTCAATCACAACACCAAAAACATATGCTCTATTGAAGATAGAAACATCTCATGCTGTTTGGGCGACATTATATTCTGATACAACTAGCAGAACAAATGATAGTTCTAGATCAGAAACTACTGATCCAGTTCCTGGTTCTGGTGTATTAGCAGAAATTGTTACCACAGGTGCCACGACACAATTAATTACACCAGGAACAGTTTGTTTCAATAGTGGTGGAACTAACACTACTTATGCTAAAATTGTTAATAAGAGCGGTAGTCAGGTGAATTTGCAAATTACATTAACTTTAGTTCCATTAGAGGCTTGATATGGATAAACAATATGTTGTAACTCTCCATGATAAAAATGATCTGGGGAAGTTTTATAATGAGATGCAACTTACGGGATTTCCTTTAGTGTTGAAGCGTCCTATGAGTAGGAACACACACTATATGATGACCGAAGATCAGGCAGAAAGATTGCGTCAAGATCCTAGAGTATGGGGAGTCGAAGCAGTAGATAATTTTAAGGTTAAAAGACAAGTTGTTAACAACGAACCTTATAATATTGGTGGAGATTTCTGGAAAAATGCTCCTACAGGAACAACATTAAACCCTAATCTAAAACAATGGGGACAATTACATTGTGCTGGAGATCAAGCACAGAGAAGGAAGACCGTTTGGGGTGATCCAACAGCAACAGAAATTGTTACTGATAACGTAGAATTATTTAATAATGGTAGACATGTTGATGTAGTTATCGTAGACGATCCTGTTTCGTTTGATAGTCAAGAGTGGTATAGTCCTTCAACAATACAATCAAGGTTTGTTGAGTATCAATGGTTTAACGAACTGAATAGTTCTGTTAGTTCTATTGATGACGACGGACAGACTCTTCCAACAGGAACAATTGTCTATGCTCCCAACCTTAATACTGCTCAGTATCATGGCATACATGTTACTGGAACTGCAACAGGTAGACATTATGGGTGGGCAACTGAGGCAAACATTTATAATATGGCAGTGACAGATTCATGGGATAGTGGACAAGAAGTTCCTCCTCTACTTACCTTTGATTATCTTAGAGCATTTCATTTAAATAAAGCAATCAATCCAGAAACAGGAATTAAAAATCCTACTATTACTAATCATAGTTATGGTGGCATTAGATATATGCCACAGAAAGGTACTGATGGTGAAGGTAATAACATTTATAGATTAGATCTTCCTGATCTTATATCTGTAACTTTTCAGGGAGTGACATATGATCCAAACTCTCCTGGACCATCTGGTTGGACTGAATCTGGATTGGGATTAGATTTTGGTATAAGGTTTGGTCTAGAAACATATCCATCATGGTCTGCATCTGTTGCTGCGGATGTTCAGGACGCAATTGATGATGGTATTGTGATCATTGGATCTGCTGGTAATGATAATTTACTAGTCGCAGAAATTGGTGATGTAAATTACAATAACTATCTCACAATTTTTAAAGATGGTGAGAATGAATCCTTCTATTATAATAGAGGATCATGGCCTAATACTCCCGATAGTGGATCGATTATTGTAGGTGCCTTATCAGATCATTCTGATTTCAGGAGATCTACTTACAGTATGTTTGGACCTGCTGTTGATGTCTTCGCTCCTGGAGATCTAATACTTTCATCATTTGGTAATACTGGAGATCCTGATAACAAATATGGTGGGGGTGGAAATTATTATGACGCAATTAGTGGGACTAGTATGGCATCACCACAGGTATGTGGTGTGATTGCATGTCTTGCTACAGGCAAAGAAAGATTTACACAAGCAGATGCTCTTGGATATTTAAATCAGCATAGCATTTATGGTGATATGACATTTGATGTTGCTGGTGGATTGTTAGATGATAATTCTTGTCGTCAGGGTAGTCTTAATAAGTATCTTCATATTGAAAACCCAAGACGTGTGTCTGGATATTTGAGTGAAGTGGAAGGTAATAGATCTACTGGACTTACTTTTCCTAGAACTGCCACATTCAACAGACCATCTCCTACAGCAGTTCCACCAACAACACAAACATATACGTTTAGTGTAGGAAACAGCGGAGCATCACACTATACATTTACTGGTAGTGATAGAGATAATACTTTCTCTAATAATAATGATCCAACAATTAACTGTAATGCTGGTGATACATTAGTGTTTAATGTAAGTGCTTCTGGTCATCCATTCTATGTAAAGACATCTGCTACTACTGGAACAGGTAATCAAGTTTTTACTGGAACAATTTCTGGACAAGGAACTACAAGTGGTGCTGTCACATGGGACACCACTGGAGTAACACCTGGAACCTACTATTATATTTGTCGGTTTCATGGTGGAATGGTGGGACAGATCATTATTTCCTAAGGCATAAATAAACAAGAGCACTAGTATTCATTGGTAGTTAAATGGCTGACCGCTTTCCGTTAATTGTTAATGCAATTTCAAAGAAGATTGAAGAAATTGTATCCGGGGACAATTTAGAATTAACTGGCAACGGGATTGTTGTTAGTGGTGATACTGGTGCTGGTAAGTATTTGAGTAGTGATGGAACTACGGTATTTTGGGATAGTCCGGGTGATGTTTATCTAGATCAATCTCAGACAGTAACTAATAAAATTTTTGAAACTTGTGTTATTTCCGGGAGTGTCAATACATTTAGTAATATACCAAATATTGCTCTTATAAATTCATCTATTTCTATTAACGGATCAAATATTAGTCTCGGTGAATCGGTTATAACACCTGATAATAACACCACATATTCTATTTCCGCTCAAGACGGTCTTACTGCAAACCAAAAAGTTTTGAGACTTACTTCCGGTGGTAATTATGGTGCTGCTGTCGATGATGATATTGTTTTTGCTGTTGGTTCTTCGTCTACTGTTCCTAATGGATCAAACGCACTGTCGTTATTTCTTGACCGAAGTGGAGAAACCATTACACTATCTGGACATGTAGTAGATAACAATACAATTACAACTATTAATGCTCCTGGTGGTTCTGCAACCTCTGGGGCAATTAGTTTTACTTCTACTGGTGCTGCTACAGTTTCTATGACTGGTAGCACAGTTAATATTGATGCATTAGATACTGATACTAGAACTAAAATTCGTGCAGGATCTGGTGGTACATATGGTCCTGCTGATACGCAGCAAGGATTGTTTACATTCTTGGATGGAACAGGAACTGCTATATCTCAGGGGGTTGACACTAATGGTGATCCAACAATTACATATACATCTACAGATACAGTAACTCAAATTCGTGGTGGATCCACTGGAACTTATACACCATCTACTTCTGGAACAGCAACTACGCAAGTTTCTTTTGAGGGTGGAACCTCTCTTGGTGGAAATGTAACTGTAAGTCAATCTGGAAATACTATCTTAATTGATAGCACAGATACTAATACTATTACAAAAGTTGGTAGTGATAACAATGGAAGTCCTATTGCACCACAAGCAGGAGATTTTATTCTCAAACAAGCTGGTGCTACAACTATTACACAGACTACGAATGGAAATGGTCAAGTAGAAGTTGTAATTAGTTCAATTAATAGTGATACTGGTGCTAGTTTAACCGCTAATAATGGTCTTATATTATCGGGATCTAATTTTGGATTAAAAAATTATAGTAATCTTAGTGGAAACACTGTGATGAAGTGGGATGATGGTAATGGACAGTTTGCAGATAGTATTATTACTGACGATGGTTCGTCAGTTACTATTGCTGGGGACTTAACTGTTTCTGGAACTCAAACTATTTTTAATACTAGTGTTCTTCAGGTAGAAGATAATATTATTGAGTTGAGGAAGGGAAATAATTTAGTTGGTTTTGACGGTGGTATTCAAGTCAATAGAACTTCTGATTCTTCTGGTGTTATTACTGCATATAAAGGATTCCAATGGCACGAAAGTGGTGGATACTGGAGATCTTGGGATGGGTCTGTAGAAAATAGATTTGTCACTGAAAATGAAACTCAAATTCTAACCAACAAAACTCTAACAAATCCTACATTTACAACACCAACACTTGGTGCAGCAGTTGCAACTTCTGTCAATGGACTAGAGATTACAACTACAGCATCTGCAAATCTTGATATTCAATCTGGTAAAACCGTTGATATTAATAATGATCTAACTCTAACATCTGATAATAATACCGGTAATGTCAATGTAAACTTCCGAGTTGGCGGAGATGTTGCTTACAAATCAGATACTCTAGCATCATTTGCTTCTACTACTTCAACGCAGTTGAGAACACTTATTAGTGGAACGACAGGTGTTGATGATCTTGTTTTCCAAACTAATCCTGTTATCTTAACTGGTCTTACTACTACATCTACTGGTTTCGCACTGATTAATTCTGGTGCTCAATCTATTCAGTTTGGTGGTGCTGCCACACAAATTGAAATTGGTGCTTCTGGTGGTGCAACAACAATTAATCAAGACTTAGTAGTCAATGAAGATTTGACTGTTGGTGGTGCCAATACTGATTTGTTTACATGCAACGCTAGAATTGATATTGCCAACTCTGATATTTTAATTAGGGGTGGATCTTCTGATCCAATGACAGTTGGTAGAGGTGCTGGTTCTGTTGGAACTAATACAGCTGTTGGAGTACAATCAGTATTCTCTGTTAGTTCTGGATCTCAAAATAGTGGTTATGGTTATCAATCATTACTTACAACCAATACTGGTGCTGGTAATACTGCTATTGGATATTTTGCATTAAGATCTTGTGGTGTCGGTGATACTAATACTGCGATTGGTCGTTCTTCCCTTTTAGCTAATACTTCTGGTGATAATAACGTTGCTCTTGGAGCTAACGCATTAGAAACAAATACTGAGGGAGATTCTAATGTTTGCCTTGGATACTACGCTGGATATAATGTATCTGGATCTGGTAATGTTTTAATTGGTCCTGCTGACAGCGCGAATCCAGTTAATGATGTCACATATTCTCCTTTAAACGCTAGTGGTGATAGACAACTCGTCATTGGATCTGGCACAGAATTTTGGATTATGGGAGACTCGAACTTTGATGTCACTCTCAATAATGATGTTACTGTTAATAGTAGTCTTACGGTTAAAGGAGATTTTATTGTTAATGGTATCACTACTACACTTCAATCAAACATTCTTGAGGTAGCAGATAAAAATATTGAACTTGCTAAGGTAGTAAGCACAACATTTACTTGCACTACTACTGATGGTTCTGCAAATATCTCTTCTATTTCTCCAACGTTGGGATTGATTCCTGGAATGGCAATCACTTCTAACACTGCTGGTGTTAGTGTTCCATCTGCAACAACAATTGTAAGTATTAGTGGTAATACAGCAACACTTTCAAATAATGTTAGTGGATCTGGCACACCAACGTTTAGTGCTATCGGTCCTTCTGATACTGCAGCTGATGGTGGTGGTATTATTCTAAAAGGATCACCATCGGATCACACATTTACATGGTCTAATGCTAATGCTGCTTGGCAATCTTCTGAGGATATGGAACTTCTCAATGGTAAGACATATAATATCATTGATGGTTCTGGAAATGCTCGTGAAATGCTGAGTTTGACTCAGATCGGACCCACTGCTGGTGCTGGCATTGTTGCTGGTCTTGGAACCGGTGTTACTAGTTCTGCTTTAACTTCTGTTGGAACCTTAACTGCTCTAACAGTATCTGGTAATGTAAATCTAACTGGAACCGGATATATAAAACTACCTTCTGGTAATGACACAACAGAACGTCCAGGCACTGCAGCAGAAGGTATGCTACGCTGGAATAATACTTCCAATGTATTTGAGGGATATGATGGTAATGTCTGGGGTAAGATTGGTGGTGGTGCTGCTGTTCAATCTGCTGCTCCTTCTCCTGCTAACCCTGGAGACCTTTGGTATGACACAGACGACGGACGCATGTTCGTATACTATACTGATAGCAATTCAAGTCAGTGGGTTGATGCCTCGCCAAACGGATTGCCAACTGATTTAACTGTTGATGGCACACTGAGTGTAGTTGGAGAATCAACCTTTGATGATGATCTTAAAATTGGTGGAAACGCAAGTAATGGAACTGCAGCAGGTGTTAAGATTAGACCTACTGGTTTTTTGAATGTAAGTAGACCTTCTGGTTCTTTATGGAATGGATATATTACAGGAAACAGTACACAAACTTCTAGGATATTCTCTAATGGTAACGCTCAGTTTAATGAAATTTTACCAGGAGCTGATGCTACTCATGATTTAGGTTCAGCAACTAAGCGTTGGGCGAACATCTACTCTGCTGACCTTCAACTATCTAACGAGGGTGCTGCTAATGATGTAGATGGAACCTGGGGTCAATACACAATTCAAGAGGGTGAAGACGACCTGTTCCTGATAAATAGAAGGAGCGGTAAGAAGTACAAATTCATGCTTCAGGAGATTAACTAATGGCACTATATGTCAACGGCACAAAGATGTTAGGTGCCCTTGCTAGTGATCCAACTAGCAACAACACTGAAGGAGATCAATACTTCAATACTGTAGAGAATGCTTACAAAATATATAATGGCACTGAGTGGGTAGAGCTCTTTACTGACTATGTTCCATCAGGTTCCACCACTTTAGGTTGAGGTAAAGAGATATGGCAGCTGAATATTTAGAGAGAACTCCTACAAGCACTGGCAATCGTAGTGTTTATACTTGGGCAGGTTGGGTAAAGAGAAATAAAGTTGATCAAGATTATTATCTTTTTTCAAGTGGAAATGATACAGATAATATTTTTTACATCTCTATAAGAAGAGATGCTAACAATAATAATCTTACGGTGTTGTTTAGAGATGGAGATTCAACCTCACACACTTTAGTTTTCAACAACAATTCATTTAGAGATCCTGGTTCTTGGATGCATTTTGTTGTCTCTGTAAATACTACAATTGTTGATCCAAAATCAGATAGATGTAAAGTTTATATTAATGGAGCAAGACTTACTGGATGGACAACGGATCAATTAGCAAATTTAAATCAGAATAGTCTCACCGCTACTAATGCAGCAACAGAAACTTGTGCTATTGGAGATTACAGTGTAAGTGCTGGAGCAGACGTTGAAGATTTTCAATTATTTGATTACTTTCTTGTAGACGGTCAAGCACTCACGCCAGATGTGTTTGGTTTCTATAAAGATGGAGACGGTTATCAGTCTTCTGGAACTACAAACGCAACTGATTTCAGACCAGGACAATGGAGTCCTAGAGCACCAAAGTCAATCAAGCATACGATCAATCGTAGTGGTGGATTTGGTGCCAATGGATTCTATCTGCCTATGAATGATAGTTCTAATCCTGGTGCTGACTTCCACTGTACTCCTAATAGTATTATCACACTGAAAGGAGAGGACTTACCACAACCACAGAATGGTGCTCCTACAACTTCTGATGCTTATGTAAGTCAGTTGAGAACAGATCCTTATGCTGCTAACTTAGTTCTTGCTGTTCCTGGTATTTCTACTACAACTGATAGTAATCGAATTGTTAATGGAAATTTTGATAGTACAAATTTGAGTGATTGGACTACAACTGACAACACTCAATCTTGGAATAATGGACAACTTCAGATTAACAGAAGTGGCGGTGGTGGAGCTACGTCATATCAAACATTTACAACAGAGGTTGGAAAAAGATATACTGTAAAAGGAACAGTAAATTCTTCTGGTAGTAGGGGCGATCTAAGAATATATGATGGAACTGGATTTGGTGGAACTTTGCTCCTTAATTTTAGTGGAACTAGTGGACTAACTACAACACAAACTGGTTCATTCACAGCATCATCAACAACCACTAGTTTAGGATTTTCTGTTGACAACAATAATACAACAATCTATGTTGATAACATTATAGTCAAACAAGAAGACGCACCAATAGATTACTCTGCTGATATCAAAGGTAGTGGAACCAATAAGACACTTACAGCAACTGGTAAT
>Ga0208434_1000950_pt1 | contig 12590 bp, 15 predicted proteins | sample 13_taG_FD_184086 | JGI IMG/M metagenome (GOLD analysis project Ga0208434, IMG submission 184086) | Marine viral communities from the Subarctic Pacific Ocean - 13_ETSP_OMZ_AT15268 metaG (SPAdes) (version 2) | ecosystem: Environmental > Aquatic > Marine > Oceanic | place: Pacific Ocean | collected... | reverse complement strand
GCCAGTATCTGCATTGATTCTTGATCCTGTTACATTGTATTTAAATGCAAGTGTAACTGTACCAGTAGCCTCATTGATTCTTGATCCTGTTGGAATGATTGTTGCTTTACCAATAGTTGCAACTGATCCTGTATCTAAATTTAATCTGTTACCGGATACACCTACTACATCAATAGCTTTAGCTATTCCTGTATCAATTTCATAACCATTGCCAGTAACACCAAAGTTAGCTGCTGCTGAAACAGTGACAGAACCTGTAGAGAAATTTAATCTTTGACCTGTTGGAGATACAGTTTGATTTACATTAATTTCAACATTACCAATTGTAGTATTTAATCTACTACCTGTTGGTAATACTAAAGCGTTTGCAATGATTGTTGGATTACCTGTAGACTCATTGATTCTTGAACCAAGGACATTGACGAATGCGTTGGGATTAAAGCCTACATCTGAAAATGCAGCTGAGGCGAAAGGTGTTGCGCCAAAGTACATGGCGGGCTACCTTGCCGTCGCCGGAATATTATTACTGCCAACTAGGGGTGCTTCGGCAAATGCCATAAATACATGAGTATTACCAGAACCATTTACTGCAAAACTATCAGTTCTCCATTTAAAACCATTTGATGTAAAATCAATAAAACCTAATGGAGCATCTTCAGCATTAGCTAAATTTGCTCTCAATCTTTTATCCATAATATTATTTGTACTTCTTTTTACATCAAACATAGTCCAATCTGCTGATGCATTGTTTGTATTTTTTACCATAACCCAAGCAGGTTTAAATCCTGTATAAACAAATGTTCCATCAGCATTTCCATTACCAACATAAGAACCAAACTTGCTATAACCAGTTTTTTCTGTGAAGCAGTAGGCTATGTGATTTCTACTTCCTTGATTATTTAATGTTGAATTACTCATTGTCCACACAGAACTAGTTGGAGAAGTATCGTAAAAGAAATCAACATTATCTGCTTTTGCATCAGTACCATTTAAATATAATCCATGAGTATTACCAAGTGATTTATGATAAACTAACCAATTAACACTTGTCTCTAAATTTTTAAAAATAATCATTGATGGTACAACACCTAATCCATGACCTACAGTTGCAGATGTTGCTCCATTACCAACATATTTAACTATTGAAAATCCTGCTGCACTATTAACACTAACAGTTGAGTTTATAGAACCATCTGTATTAGCTGAACCTGCACCATTTGCTTTCCAGTTCCAAGAAACTTGAGATGAGCCATTAGCATTGTAACCATGATCATCATTATCTGCTGTCAAAGTAAAACCATCGCTATCAAAACTTGCCATACCATCGTTAGAATCAGTAGTATTCTCTGCATCTGTTGCATCTGATTTTAAATTTTTCTTTACTCCTCTGACCGCATCTGCAAGTCTATTGTGTTGTGATGTATCTCTATCTTTAATCCAAACCCAATCAGGCTGAAACCCTACTCCTGTAATAGCATTTGTTGAACCATTACCGGTATAAAGTTTAGTATTAAAATAATCTGTAGATTTATTAATTGTTGTGTATGCCATTATAAGTTTAATCCTTTTGTTGATAAAGCTGTAAAGCCGCTTGGTACATCATACTCGAAAATTCCATTATTACTAGCATTAGTTCCTGCAGAAGATACTGCTGTAGTTCCGAAGTAGCCATTTCCGAAGTTAAAATCAAGTTGACCATTCCCAGAACCAGTATTAGGAGAAATTATAAATTCATATTCATCTGCTGTTAGTTGTGTAGAACTCATTGCAGGATATGTTCCATTTGCAGGATTACCTACATACCCACCACTTGATCCATAAGTACCGTTTTTATGAAACCAAACATTTTTATTTGTTCCAGTAAAATCAAAAGCACAACCAATAATATCTCCTACTGAAATTTGACTAAAATAATCAGCAATATGATTTGCTGAACTACCACCATTAGCATAACTTATTTTAACTGGATTACTTGCCTGCATATAATAATAATTTGGTGATGCTAGTGTGTAATAGTTTGTTTTACCTAATGCAGAAGCTACATTTTGTAAACCTAAATGAAAATTAGGGTCAACAGTACATTTTACTTCAAAATAACCTTTTAATCCTTTTGGATGTAAAGTAAATCCAGTTTCTCTATGACCATCATTATCAGTAACATTTTGTCTTAAATTTCCTAAAGAAAGAAAATAGTTACCTGTAATTCCTGTAGTATGTAAAGGATTTAATGTAGCAAAAACATTGCTTGGATTATCTTCTGTTTTTGTAAGTGTACCACCTGCAACTGTAAAGTTATTACTATTACCAGATTGGTCTGTTACTGAATTACCATCTTTTAAAATAAAGAAACCATTGTTTCCATAAGATACACTAGGATTAGTTTTAATTTTCCATTCCCCAGTTGTTGCATCTGTTTCTCCAAAATCACTTGGAGAATAAGCATAACCATCACAATGATGAAAATGGCTCATTGAACCATCAAAATAATAAGTATAAGCAGATACATTTCTACCAATTTGCATAAGATTTCCACTTTCGTTCCATCTTGTATTATAGTTTTGACTTGGATAAGTTGCATTTGCAAATGAAGTTTCTTGAACACCATTAACATACATTTTAACTCTATTTGTATCTGTTGCTTGTGTTGTATCAACAGTAAAAACTATATGATACCAAGCATTAACATCTCTAAATAATCTATTAGTTTCTAAAAGTAAATCAGAAGTATTACTATGTGCTTCTCTTATCCAAATTTTATCATCAACTCTCATATAACTCAATTCATTACCATCTGTAGTTTCATGAGCAGAAAAGAATGACATTCTTGTACTATCTGCTTTTGCTAACTTAAACCAAAAAGATGTAGTAAATTTTTGTCTATTACCTGCTGTTGATGTTCTTGTTAAATATGTACTAGCCATTAGTTAAATTGTCCTCCACCTGATGCTCCGTGAGATACTGTAATTGTAAACTGACGGTCCGCTGTTTGGCCTTGCGCATCTGTTGCTCTTATTGTAAATGTATAAGTAGTCGCTTGCGTTGAGCCTGATTCAGTACCAGTGATTGCACCAGTACTTGTATTTAAACTTGCACCTCCTGGAAGTGATCCAGATTGTACTCCAAAAGTTGTAGCATTTGTTGCAGCTACTGTAAAGTTGATAGTTCCCGCAGCGGCCACTGTTCCTAAACTGCCTGCAGCAGTTGTCCATGCAGGTGCATCTGATACAGTTAACAATGCGTTAGTTGATCTTACAGCTAAACCATCATTGTTCTCTGCTCTTAAATAATAAGTACCATCTACTGATAAAGTAAATGTTGCAACAATAGTTGTTGCATTTGTAAATGCAACACTGTCTGCAGTAGTAATTGCACCTGTTGAAGAATTGATTGCATCAACTGTAGGTATTGATTGAAAGTTAGTTCCTGTAATAGTTACAGCTGTTTGCGTGTTTTCAATAACAGTTGGACTAATAGAACTTATAGTTGGAAAAGTTACACTTGATCCAAAAGTTAAAGTTGAAATACCATTAGATGTACTTGCAACTTTTATAACTTGATCTGCATTACCTGTACCTGTTGGTAAAGTTATTGCAGCTCCACTAAGATTAAATGTTTTTGTAGCTGGGTTAATAAGTTTGTTACCCATAAAGGCATGATTACTACATTGGTAATATAAAACATGTGGAGTATAACCTCCTACTTTAATTTGTGTGTAAGCTCCTGAAGAACCTGGTGTACCATTAGTTGTTACATTTGTTGTAAAAGATTGTCCTTTAGCTGCATCTAAATAAAATAATAAAGGATGTCCTGAGTTAGAATTATCTGATTGATCAAATTTATAATAATATTCATATGAAGAAGATTCATTACCTTCTACTAAAATACTAGGAGCTTGTTGACCATCTATAAAATAAGCATTAGAACTACCTGCACCATTATAAACATTTGCTGAAGTTTTTGCAGCTACAGTTACAGTAAAAGTAATAGGATTAGCTGAGGTTCCTTGACGTGTAAGAGACGGGCTATTATTAACAATAGATTCACCATCTGCACCAATAGTTATTGTTGTTCCAGATTCAGGTCTAATTGTATTTACTTTTAATATACTACTCATAATTATCTAGCCGTTGCCGGTATACTTGATCCTACGTTAGCTACAAGAGGTTCTTCTGCAAACGCTATGTAGATGTATGTTTCTCCATCAGCATTCCAATTACCAAAACCTTGTGTTAATTTAAAACCATTAGAATAATAATCTATATATCGTCCATCAGTTCCACCTGTTTCAGCAGCAGAAGTATTTGGTCTTACTTCTTTATCAATAACATTACCACCAGAAGTAGTTCTTTTATTATCCGAAAGTTCCCAATCTGCTGATGTAGATGTACATTTTACAAGAACCCAAGCAGGTTTAAATCCTGTGTAAATAAATGCTCCATCAGCATTTCCATTTCCTGTGTAGCTTCCAAATTTTGAATAGCCTTTTTTCTCTACGAAGCAGTAGGCTATATAATTTTCTCCACTTCTATTTGTATTGTTATTTCCTACACTAAAAACAGATGAAGTAGGTGCTGTATCATTAAAAGATGGGTCATTTGCTTTGGCTGATGATTCATCTAAATTTAATACATTATTATATGTACTATCAATATTATCTCCACCAACAATCCAACCACCTGTAGTTATTGTTCCTAAAGGTTTTACTATAATAAAATTAGGTTTAGCATTTAATCCATGACCTACTGTAGTTGCTGAACCTGTACCTGTTCCATATTTAACAATACTAAATCCTGCAGTATTATTAACTGAAACAGTAGAATTTATTCCACCATCTGTATTAGCACTTCCTGCACCATTTGCTTTCCAGTTCCATGATGCAAAATTAGAATTATTTTTATTTGTAACATCATCATTTCCAGATTGTGCTAATGAAAATCCATCAGTATTAAATGAATATAAATTATTCATATTTGTAGATTCTGCATTAGTTAAATTTGGGAAAATTTGTTTTCCTACACCTCTAACAGCATCAAATACAAAATGGTTATAAGTATCATCTCTTGATTTAATCCAAGTCCAATCTGGCTGAAAACCTACTCCTGTAATACTGTGTTGTGTACTACCATTACCTGTATAAAGGTTAGTGTTAAAATGTAAGCTAGGTTTTGAAATTGTTGAGTATGCCATATTATTTGTTATCCATAAGTGTTAATATTTTTTGTATTTAATCCGTAATATCCTGATGGTACATCATATTCAAATAAAGATCCATTACCATTTGAACCTGCAGAAGTTATAGCCGTAGTACCAAAAAATCCATTACCAAAATTAAATTGATTGGTAAATGTTGTTGCTGATGCTCCTGCTTGTGTTCTTATAAATAACGACATAGCACCATGAATTATACTTGCATTATTTGTAACATAGCCACTACCTGATGTTGGATTACCTCCTGTTTGTGCAGAATTATAATTCCACCAATTTCCATTAACACCAAAATAAAATTTTGTATTATCTAAATCTAAAGCATACATAAAAATATCACCTGCAGATGGGACTGTATAAAAACTATCAACTTCTGTAACACTTCCTGCTACTGTAAATCTTATTCTTGAATATCCTGTACAGATACTACATTCATTTTGTGGTATAGTAGTTCCTGTTCCTATATTTTCCTCAGTTGAACAAATACCAAGAGATGTCCTATCAGAAGCTCCAGAAGTAACTAATTTTGATTCCCAATACCATTTACCACTTTCAGGACAAAGTGTATTTGCAATAAATGTTCTTACAAAACTTTGACCACTTACAGTGCATTCTGTATTTGCATTAGATAAAGTATAACCACTTGATGGATTTGAAACTCCATTTAACGTATTATAGTTTACTGATGGATTATCTATATTTCTTGTAGCACTTCCAGCAACTGTAAATGTATTTGATTGACCTGAACTATCTGTACCAAGTGCTGCAGAGTTTTCAAATTTTAAATAGAAACCATTTGTACCCCAAGTAACACCTGTTATGTCTTTCCATTTCCAAATACCTGAAGTTGAATCTGTTTCCCCAAATACAGTTGGTGCTAATTGTTGTCCATCTACAAATGCAACATGAGACAGTTCACCTTGTAAATAATTTGATGTACGAGGTTGTATTCCTATTTGATGTGTTTTATTAGAATCTCCAAAAAAAGTAGATTGTCCTTGAGTTGGATAATCTGTATTTTCAAAAACTGTTTCTAGTTCTCCATTTATATAAAATTTCACTCTATTGGAGTCTGTGGCCTGTGTAGTGTCGCAAGCAACAACTATATGATACCAAGCTGTTGTATCTCTTAGTTTTCTTTTAGATTTAACTGTTACATCTGTTGAATCATTAATAGCTATGTTAAATCTTAGTTGATCATCTGCACCTATATTAACCATAGCTTCATCAATTTGAGGAGAAGTATATCCAGTTGCCCAAGGAACTGTATCTGCTCCTATAGATGTTTTTTTAAACCAACAACTAAATGTCCATGTTGTATTAGATCCTGAACCGCCTGGTGTTCTTGTTAATTTAGTGTTTGCCATAATAATATCCTAGTTGAATCCCATGGATCCGCCTGCTCCTAAGTTAATTGTTATTGTAAATTCACGATCCGCAGTCTGTCCTTGAGCGTCAGTTGCACGTATTGTAAAAGTATATGTTGTGTTAACAGTAGCACCCGATTCCGTTCCTGTAAGTGTAGATGAACCTGACCCACTGTTCAAGGTCATACCACCTGGAAATGTTCCAGATGTTTTTGCCATGGATACTGAATTTGTTGCTGTTAATGTAATTGTACCAAAACTTTCTCCACCAGCAAAAGTTCCTAATGACCCTGCTGCAGTTTGCCAAGCTGGTGCATCAGAAACCGTTAATACAGCACCTGTTTGAACTGCATTACCATCTGGGTTTTCAATATATAATATGTAAGTACCATCTACAGGTAATGTAAATTTTACTGTAATTTGTGCTGCAGAATTAAAAGCTACTTCATCAGCAGATACTCTAGCACCTGTCGATGAATTAATTGCTGTAACTAATGGAACTGATACAAAGTTACCACCCGCAATAACACAAGTTGTCTGTGTGTTTTCAATTACACTTGGAGTTATGGATGTAAAAGTTGGTCTTGTTTCAGTTGTTAAAGTAATAGATCCACCAAGCGCTACTGCTTGACCATTGATTGTAATTTGTCCTGAACCTTGTAATGCTGCGTTTGCGACAGTTTGAGAACCTGTAAAAGTATCTCCACTATCTCCTAGTGTAACAGTTGTCCCTGATCTTGGACTAATTTTATTTACTTTTACTTCACTCATATTAATATTGTAATGATACTCCTCTAATTCTAGCTTCTTTACTTCCACTAGCTTGATTTGCAAAAAGTATTTTAAACTTTAAACTTGTCCCTGCTGTTACATTTAAGTCATTTACTTTTGCCATTTTAATTCCAGTAGCAAAATCTGGCATAGCTGTAAGTGTAGCTGTAGAAAAATTGCTTCCACCATCTGCAGATAATTGTAAAATTATGTCTGTGTTTAATGTGTTTGTTCCACTTGTATTTTGATAGGTAATAACTGCTCCCATTTTACTAGTTGATGAAGACGCAGTAACGTTTGGACAAGTAAAATTACCTGTTGCAGATAAACTTGGAGCTGTTCCTATGTCATGCTGCATATTATCCATATCTCCTCGTCTTGAACCAGTATTACTTAAAAGTAAATAATATGTGTTAGCAGAATAATCAGTTGAAAAAGTATATGCTGGTGATTCTGAAAAATCGACTGCACTTCCAGTTTTATAATATGCTTTAATTATTCCATCAGTACCTCTTGAAATCCCAAAATAATATCCACTATTTCCAAAATCTTGTGCAACTTTTCTTCCCATGCTGCCACTATCGTAAGCATAAAAACCTCTATTATCGACACCAGTTGTAAGATTAAAATAAAGTTCTCCAGCAGCATCCATATTTAAAACTCTTGTATCAGCAGATGTTCTGGTTAATCCAAACCATGGCCCAATACCAGCATCATTATAATGTGGTCCACCTCTAAATCTAAATGGTTTATTAGCACCAAATGAAATTGGAGATGTTCCAGTATTAGATGTTTTTCCATCATCATTATCTGGTGTACTATTAATTGTTAAATTATTTCCACTCCAAGCCCAGTTCGCAACACTTCCAAAGTTTGAAGAACTAAAATCAGTATAAGAACCATTTAATGCACCAGGTGCAAGTGTAGAAACATATTCGTCTGAACTTCTAACTGTGTTTGCACCATTAGTATAACCTGTGTTATCTTGAAATACATCAACATACATTGAGTTAGTATTGTAAGCACCTTTGTTTTCATTAGATGCTTGTCTAATAGCTAGAGTAGAAATATCATTAATAATTTTATTGTCATCAAATTCTGTTATACTCAAACGAGAATTTGATATGGTTCCCGATGCAATTGAACTTGCAGGGAATCCAGCGTATCTTAAATCTTTATAATCAGCCATATTATTTGTCCTTTAATAACCACCCTTGTGTTGCATCAACATAAACCAATGTGAAAGCAGCTCTTTCTGTCGACACTGTCATGTCTGATGCTGCACCTTGAATCTTATGTCCATTTCTTCCTATAGTTATATTATTTGTATCTGCTGTTCCAGCATAATCTATTATTGAAACCTCATTTCCAATAGTTGCAGATGAGGGTAAAGTTGCTGTAATAACATTACCTGTTGTATTTACGAAATAACCTTCACCTGCTACTGCAGTAAAATTAGCAGTTTTTACTGCTTGCCATGCTGTTCCACCAACACCTGTTGGTAAATTTACAGTTGCAGTAGTTAAATTAATAGTATCACCAGCTTCACCAATTTGTAAATTAGTTCCTGACTGTGGTATTACTTTATCTACTTCTATTTGACTCATTATAAAATTACCAATGTCCCTGTTACTGTAACATTACCTGAAACCGTTACTGGTCCAGCTAAAACTCCTGAGTCCATTGTTTGAACATCAGAAATTGTTGAAGCATGTGTTGTTACATAAGATGTAGCTGTCATACTTGCAGACGGCGCACGTTTTGCAGGATATGTACAAAATACAGTTTTAGTTCCTGCAGAAAAATCTACTTTGTTATCGGAGTTTGACGAAGAAATAATAGTGTCTCTTGATAAAGTATCAGGTGATGCATCTGTTACAGTTCCAGTACCAACTTCAAACTCTGCAGTTCCATCATTTGATATTGCATAGAAGGTACTATTAGTAGTTCCAATACCAGATACAAAAGTTTCAAAACCAACTTCTGCTCCGGCTAAACTGAACGTACCAGTCCCTGTCGTAGTAGATGTTTCTTTAACTCTATCGTTGAGTACAAATGCCATTACTATTTCCTTTTAATTATTACGCGTCGCCAAGTCTAATGATAGCATTAGAAGAATCAGCAGTTGGAAACTGAACAACGAAATCACCGTTGGTTGCAGTTTTTGTTCCGCCGAAATCTAAAACTAATACAGCTTCATTACTTGTACCTTTATAAATCAGTGCTCCTGTTGCTGATAACGTTACAGAACTAAAAGTAGAATCTGCAAAGTCAACGAATGCAACATTACTTGATACCGCTACACCATTATTAGTTAAAGTATTTCCACCTGCAGTATAGTTTGTTCCAGATGAAGAAACCTCATTGGAAGTTGTATAAGCAGTTGTTGAAGTACTAAAACCAGTAATATTACTGTAGAGTGCAAGTTTAAAAGTTGATCCACCAGATGAATCAAAATCAAACACGCCACCAAGTAGGTCTGTTTTAAAAGAGTCAGGTACTATATTTGCCATTTTTTATCTCCTTAGATTATGATGGTGATTCAGATTTAAGAGGAGTACGAATGGTTCCATCTTCCCATTCATCCCGGCGTCTTCGACCTTGTTGTTCGATCGCATACGATTGTAAAGCTCTATTATAAGATCCTTCGTAGTATTGTAACATATCTGGAGGACCTTTCAAGTATCCATATGCTTCTACCAGACAAGCGTACAAAAGTAAATCCTGATATTTATTACTTGTGTAAGTTCCTTGTGTACTTCCTGGTGAAACTGTTATTGAATCTGGTTGTTTTGTATAAGCTAAAGTTATTAAATTAGTTGCATTTGGTGTGGGTGCTACTACCCAAAAATTAGCATCCCAATTACCATAATATTTAGGTATTCCAGAAGCTGTGTTTGGAGTATTATAATATTCAGCCATAAAACTTGTATCTCTTTTTTCTAAAAAAGTTTGTTTATTATTAGAATCTGTTAATTGAACATATCTAATAAATCTTAAATCAGATGGTATAGTAACGTATCTGCTTCCAGATGCTAAGTTTGATGTAGCATAAAATCTATTGTCATCAGAATCTGCATCTCTGTAAATTCTGTTTTCAGCATTTTTAATAATTGTTGTTAGAATAGTATTTGATAATACAGAGTCATCTACTTCTGTATAGTTTCTAATATCATCTTGTAAATTTACTAAAGTGTAAGCCATTATGGTGTTAGAGTAACTGGTCCTGCAGTTACAAACATTCCTCCTGATTTTTCTGTTACAATTGCATTACTTCCGCAGTTAAAACTGTAACTATTTGTATCAATAACTGTTATACTAAATCCTGAGCCATTTTCAAATAAAGAATACACCAGGCCTCCGGGGCTTCCATTTACATTTCTAAAAACAACCGTATCATTTGTTGTTCTTCTGTGTGATGGTTCTGTTACAGTTACTGTAGAAGAACCAGAACTTAAACTCAAAGGATTTCCTGGTAATAAATTTTCTGTAGCAGGTTCAACTCTTGCAGGTCTTGCATTTGCTAAACCTTGTGGATCACCTGTAAATCTTGAAGGTTGAATCTGTGGTTGTTTACCTTCAAATTCTGAATTGTGTACAAAACTTCCATCCCATTCAGTTACCATTTCATTATAAGGAAATGCCATACCTGATCTATCGGATATTGCTTGTGCATATTTTCCTCTAGATAATTTTGCCATTAGATACTCGGATAATAAGTTTTAGGTGTTATGAAAGAACTAACAGAAGAGCCATCTTCTTGTAAAGCTCTTTGTAATTCATCTTCATATAACATTTTTAATGATTGAATTTTTTCTGGTGAATATTTAACTGCTAAATAGTATGCAAGTCCAGCTACCATACAAGGTACAAATCTATAAGGTACATCTGCATCATTAGTATAGTCTCCGGCATCTTGGATTCTTTTTACATAGTAGTAATTAAAAAATTTACCTGCTTGATCAGTTCCTGGAGTTAAATATAAAGTAACAGTTATCTTATCAATAAATCTTTGTACAAAATATTGTGTGGGTTGACCTGTTGAAGTTTTATTTGATAATGCTTGATAAGTTGATCTATTTATTTTTGTAAGAGGTGTATCAACATTATCTGAATTTCTAAAACTTGCTTCTAAAATATCATCTACACCATAGACTGCTGTTGCACTAGATGTACCATCAGATGTAGATCTGAACATAGTATACGTTGCTTGATTATTAACTAATGTAATTGAATTGTTTGCAACTTCCCAATAATGCAAACCTCTATTAGACCATTCTTGAAACATTATATTTAAAGAACGTCTTGCACTTTTTAATTGGTAACCTGAAACGCCAGATATTCCAATTCTTTCATAAGACTCTTCTACAATGTCTGCAATAGAAAAACCTTTTTCAAAAATTGTAGTTCCAGAGGTAGTGTTAGCCATTTAGCCTCCTAGCCAGTATATCCGATAGTAACAGATCCTGATCCAGTTACATCTGCATAGATAGTATTTTGAAATCTAATTCCGTTTCCAGGTATATACATATCTAATCCTTCGCTTCCAAAAGTAGATTCAAATACAATAGCTCCAGATGCTGTTGCTGCATCATAAAGTTTTATATTTGTAATACCTGTAGCTTGAATGTACGTAACTCTAGCAGGACCAATATTAGTAGATCCTCCTGAAGCAGTTTTTACCTGTCCGTCAGCTGTAAGTGTTGTAAATTTTTGGTCTGATGACATATTGTTTTCTCCTTAAAATTTTATGTGGACCCGAAGGTCCACACTAATTATTTATTATGATGACGCGATATTTCCAAGCGTGTCACATCTTTTCCAGTTTGTTCCATCTGAAAAAGCATATACTGCTGCGCCTGCTGCACCATTGTCAACAAAAATCATTACACCTTTGTTGCTAGCTGCTTCTAATGAATCAGTTCCATTAGTAACAGTGTTTGCATCAGTAACAGACCAAGTGTTAGTTCCACCTTGTTGAGTGTCACCTGCATTTGGGTTAGGTCCACCAATAAAACCATTTAATGAAGTTACTGGTCCTGAAAATGTAGTATTTGCCATATTATTATCCTCCTAGTTTCCGAACATAGTCTCTAGGCCGTCGACTATACGCGTCTATGTTCTAATTAAATTGTATAGTGAGTTTTTTATATACTAGTTTTGAGTAGAGTGCAAGAAGTCCTACAGTGCGGAGTGGAATTTTTCCAACGATGTAGCTTTTTACTAAGTAGCTACTGAAACTTCAGG
>Ga0208434_1000944_pt1 | contig 12634 bp, 19 predicted proteins | sample 13_taG_FD_184086 | JGI IMG/M metagenome (GOLD analysis project Ga0208434, IMG submission 184086) | Marine viral communities from the Subarctic Pacific Ocean - 13_ETSP_OMZ_AT15268 metaG (SPAdes) (version 2) | ecosystem: Environmental > Aquatic > Marine > Oceanic | place: Pacific Ocean | collected... | reverse complement strand
GAGAAAGAAATTGCTGCCGTGGTTGCCCACTACGAGAACCTGTTTGCCCTTGCTGAGGAGTTTGGCTACGGGGAGGCAGAGTTGGAGCAGATGCAGAAGGACGCGCTGGCAGCAATCAACGACAAGTACCGCAAGGAGGAGGAGGATGCTGACAAGGATTCTGAGGCCAAGAAGGTCCAGCGACGTCAGAACACTATTGACCAAGTCAACCAGATGGCACAAGCAGCAGCCAATCTGGCTTTGACCCTGCTGCAGAACGGGGAGGAGCAAGACAAGAAAACAGCCAAAAAGCGCTTTCAGACAGCCAAGAAGATTCAGATGGCAGCCGCCGTCATGTCAACCGCCAGTGGTGTTGCCGCAGCATTGGCAGCGCCCCCTGTGGGTCTTGGCTTCCCGGCGGGCATACCGGGGTCCATCACAGCAGGCATCACGGGCGCGGCACAGATAGCGTCGATTGCCAAGCAGAGGTTTGATGGGGGAGGCGGCGCGACAGCCCCAGAAACGCCTTCAACACCTTCTGCTGGGTCAACCCCTGCCTCAACGGGAGAAACAACCATATTGCCACCCGAAATTGATTTCAGCTTTTTGGGTGAAGGCAGTGAACAGACGGGCCTGCGGGCATACGTGGTCAGTGAGAACGTGACCAACGCGCAGCAGGCAGACCAGAAAATCTCAGACCAAGCAGCAGTGACATGAAGATAGTTGAACTAATCATTGACGAGGAGGCAGACGTGTTTGGCATTGACGCCATCAGCCTTGTGAACGACCCTGCTATTGAGGCCAACTTTGTGGCGCTCAAGGAGCAGCCCCAGCGCGTGCAGTTTGCTGAGGTAGACAGCGACAAGCACCTGCTGGTCGGGCCTGCGCTCATCCCTGACAAGCCCATCTACAGGCAGAAGGACGGGGAGGAGTACTACGTGTACTTCAGCAAGGCCACCGTGCGACGGGCTATGGAGTTGTATCTCAAGGCCGGGTTCCAACGCAACGCCACACTTGAGCACATTCAGCCCCTTCAGGGCCTGACCTTGGTTGAAAGCTGGATTGTGGAGGACCCGGAGAAGGACAAGAGCGCCCTGTACGGCATGGAACTGCCTGTAGGCACGTGGTGTACCACCCTGAAGGTGGACAACGAGGAGTTGTGGCAGGAGTTTGTCAAGACAGGCAAGGTGCTTGGATTCAGCATTGAGGGCTACTTCACAGAGAAGATGGAACTGGCGCACTACACCACAGAGCCAGAGGTGCAGCTGTCATTCAACGACTACCCCAAGAGCGTCAGCAACAACGCCAAGCGCGGCATAGCCCTCAACGAGAAGGTGAACAACAAGTGCGCAGAACAGACTGGCAAGGTCAGAGCGCAGCAGTTGGCCAACGGGGAGCGCGTCAGCATGGACACGGTGAAGCGCATGTACAGCTTTCTGAGCCGCCATGAGGAGAACTACGACCCAAGCGACACCAGCGCTTGTGGCACCATCAGCTACCTGCTGTGGGGCGGCAAGGCAGGTCTGGCGTGGGCCAAAAAGAAGATGCGTGAGGCAGAGTTGCTCAGTGCTGTTGAGGCCGTTCTGGCTGAGGTGGGACCTCGTGGGGGCGTCAACCCAAGCAAGAAGGCCCCCAAGAGCGACACGCCTAACCCGAATCCCAAGCGCGGGAGCGACAAGAACAAGCCGGGAGCAGCTGCGAGTGAAGGCAAGGTCAAGGTGCCCAAGGAGGTCGAAACGACCCTGCAGAACAAGAGCGACGAATTCAACGAACGCTACAAGGACAAACTTGGGTATGGGGTGTCTGTGAGCAAGCTGAAAGTGGTCTATCAGAGGGGTGTCGGGGCGTTCCAAACCAGTCACTCACCCAACGTCACTTCTTCACGTCAGTGGGCCATGGCACGTGTCAACGCGTTCCTCTACTTGGTCAAGAACGGAAGGCCCCAAAACAAGAAGTACGATGGTGACAACGACCTGCTACCGGAAGGCCACCCGAAGTCCGAAAAATGACCCGAAAAATGTCAGTCATGAAAAGGCAACTGTGTCCTTTTCGGTCACATTCTTAGCCCTGTCAGGCGTGGCGTTTCAACGATTGCAAAAAAGATGACCGCGACATTGGGAAAGGGGTGAAAGTTGCTTAAACGGGCTAAAAAGTGCCTTAAACGCAATCTTGAGGGTCCAATGTACTTACAGCGTTTCCGCACGTGTAAGGAACTGCCTTTCACGCCCGTTATTGGGGTGAATCAAAGGCAAAAATCATGTCAATAAAAGAACGTATCAACGACATCTTCGACCGCTACAACGTGCAGCTTTCTGCAGTGGCAAACGAGGATGCGGAGCAAGCCGCCGCGCTTGAACTTGAGGCCACGGCCAAACTGGAAAACGGAACTGAAGTCAAGACCGACGAGGACTCATTTGAGGCCGGGGCTGAGGTGTACGTTGAGAACGAGGAGAAGGAGAAAATCACCCTGCCCGACGGCAACTACAAGATGGAGGACGGGCGTGAGATGAAGGTGGAAAACGGACAGGTGACTGAGGTCAAAGCTGCCGACACCGACGAAGATGAGAAGATGGAGGAGGAGAAGAAGGAGGAGATGGCAACAGACGCCTTGACCAAGGAGGACGTTGCTGGCATGATTGCCGATGCCATTGAGGGGTTGCGCAGCGACTTCTCAAAGACACAAGAGGAAACCAAGGAGGAGTTCAGCAAGCCAGCTGCAGCCCCCCTTCCCAAGGTTGCCAAGGAGCAACCCAAACAAGAAGTGAACCTGCTGGGCATGTCCGCTAAGGACCGCGTGGCAGCCATCAGTGAAATCTACATCAACCGCTAATTATGGCAAAATACAACTTTGACGCTGTTAAGTCATTCGACATCAACAGCAGCAGCTACGAGGGTGAACTGGCCCTTCCGTACATCGCGCCCGCTATTCTGGCGGCTGACACAATCGCAAACGGCTTTGTGACTGTCCATGAGAACATCAAGTTCCAAGCAGTCATGAAGAAACTGCAGAACGCAAGCGCAATCGTGCGTGCGGCTTCATGCGACTTCGACACCGTGGGTGGAGAACTTGACTTGGATGAGGTCGTGTTGTCTGTGACTGAGTTGCAGGCAGCAGAGCAGCTTTGCAAAAAGGACTTCCGGAGTGACTGGGAGGCCTTGCAGACAGGCCGTGGTCTCATCAACGGGCGCATCCCGCCAAACTTTGAGACGTTCTTGCTTCAGTTCTTGGCTGCCAAGGTGCAGGAGGACATCGAGAAGTCCATCTGGGCAGGCAACTTCAGCCCGACTGATTCTGTGGTAGACGGCACAGGTGCCACCACAACTTCGTTTGACGGCATCTTCCACCACCTCGTGGACGGCACACCCGGTAACGACGTGGAGTGCGCAGGCGCCTTCACAGCCGACTCCCACACTGATACAGGCGTCTTGACACACCTCGACGCTGTGGTCAACGATGCGCCTTCAGTGGTTCAGAACGACAGCAACGCTTGTCTGTACATGAGCCGCAAGACAGGTTTCTTGCTCCAGCGTGCTTTGGGTGGTTTCATCCAGCAGTATGGCACACCCAGCAACACGGCTACGGCCCAGACGGGAGCAGGAGCATACTTGAACTCAGGCATGCAGGCCAACTACATGGGCATCACCATCAAGATGCCAGCTGGATGTCCTGACGACGCCATCTTGTACGCCAACAAGGAGAACTTGCACTTTGGATGCGACTTGGCAACAGACCAAATCGAGGCCAAGGTGGTGGACATGAGCCTGACCGACGCGTCAGACAACGTTCGTGTCGCCATGCGCTTCTCAGGAGGCACGCAAGTTGGACACGTGGCTGACACTTCTGTTGCACGTCGCACAAGCTGATTGAGATATGGCTTGTTCAATCTCACTCACAGGCCGCGCCCTCACCTGCTATGACCAGCTGGGGGGTATCAAGCAGTGCTACATCGCAGCGTTGGACCAAGTGACCCCCGGCGCGTACAGCGCAGGGGCCATCGGGGACTTCGGTTCAGGCGACGTGTTCAAGGGCTACAAGGTCAAGTACAACAGCAGCAGCATGACGGAAACTGTGACAGCCAACACAGAGGCTGGCACGGTGTTCTTCAGCACCACGGTGTCCTTGACTTTCTACAAGCCAGACGCAGGACTGGGCACAGAAATCAACTTGTTGACTTCGGCCCCTCTGGTTTTGGTGGTTGTTGACAACAACGACAACGAGCGCGTGGTGGGCTTCAGCAACGGGGCCTACATGTCTGGTGGCACGATGACCACAGGACAGGCCTTGGGCGACGCCCAGACCTACACGTTGGAGTTCACCGCTGAGGAAACAAAGCCGTCACCATTCTTGACGACAGCCATTGCTTCTTCTGCTGCGACCTTCACGCAGCCGTAAGAACTGACAACTACACTTGGCAAGGGGTGGCAGCATAGCGTTGCTGCCCCTTGTTGCATTCTACACCCATGATTCGACTACAAGCCAACACAGCCGGGCAGACGTTCTTCATGACCCCCTACGAGCGCCGGAAGGACCTTGCTGCTATCACGCACTATCTGGTCGAGTTTCAGTGCCGGGCTACAAAGAAAACACACTACTTTGTGGCCGACGTGCAAGTGGACAACGCCAGATACACTGAGGTCAGCATCGACACCAACGCTGATGCCCCGACTTCGGGTGACGTTTTGGTGACGGACACAGGCCTGTTTGACTACAAGGTGTACGGACAGGCCAGCAGCAGCAACTTGGACCCGACGAACGCCGCTGTCAAGGGCGTCATGGAGGTGGGCACGGCGCTGTTTGTTGGTGAGGACGCACACGCGTTCCCATCAATCACCATCCCTGACAACATCACATACTACGAATGACATGGACCTACTGACACTTTCCAAGTACCAAGAACGCAGCTTTGCTGAAACGCCCAACAAGAAGGGCTGGATTGACTACGGGGAGGACAACCTGTTTCCGCAGTACTTGGTTGACCTGTACCAAACCAGCCCGACGCACAACGCGTTATGCACGTCCATCGCCTACATGATTTACGGCGACGGGCCACAGGGCCAAGACACTGAGAGCAAGCTGAAGATTGAGGAGTTGGGACTGGATGACACCCTGCGGAAGGCCTGTCTGGACTTGAAGATACAGGGGGGATTCGCGCTGGAGGTGACGTACAGCTTGGACAGGACCACCGTGGCGCGTGTCAATCACGTGCCTTTCCAGAACCTTCGTGCCGAGGAGGTCACAGACACGGGTGTGATTGAGATGTTTCAGCACAGCACGGACTGGTCGGACCTGAAAAAGAACCCACCAGAGCGCGTGTGCGCCTTCAACCCGTCCGAACGAATCGACCACCCACGGCAGATTCTGTACGTCAAGCCGTTCTCACCGGGGTCCGTGTACTACCCCAAGCCTGACTACGTGGGCAGCGTCAACTACATCGAGTTGGAGAAGGAAATCAGCCGCTACCACATCAACAACATTCAGAACGGGCTGGCACCTTCGTTCACGATTCACTTCAAGAACGGCGTGCCCTCACCAGAGGAGCGCCACACCATCAGGCGCAACATTGAACGCCAGCTGGCAGGAGCCACGAACGCTGGCAAGTTCATCGTGACGTACAGCGACACCCCTGACCGCAAGCCGGACTTCGAGCCGTTCCCCCTGTCTGATGCAGACAAGCAGTACCAGTTCCTCAGTGAGGAGACCACGAACAAGGTCATGGTGGGCCACCGCGTCACCAGCCCCATGCTGTTTGGACTGAGTGTGCCGGGCAAGCTGGGTGGGGGTCCTGAGATGGAGCAGGCTGAGGCCATCTTCATGAAGAACGTCGTGGAGCCGTTCCAGCTGATTGTGCGGACTGCTCTGAGCCAAATCCTGCGTGTTTCTGGGGTCAACCCAAACGTGACCTTGGTCAAGGACGAAACCACGCAGGAAACGCTGTCTAAGACCTTGCTGGACGGATTCGTCAGCTTGGGGGAGGACGACCCCGATGAGGCGTGGGAGTTGATTGACGAGGCCCCTGTGGACTACGACACCGACCACATCGCCCACGGGCGTGTTGAGTTTGCCAAGACTGTGCCCGGCGATTCTGGACGGCCCAGTGAGATTGACAACGACCTCGTGCGCATCAGGTACAGGTATGACGGCGACCCCATCACGCCCAACAGCCGGGAGTTCTGCAAGAAGATGCTGAGCCGGGGGCGCAGCAAGCTGTACCGCAAGGAGGACATCATCAACGCAGGAGACGTGGCTGTCAACCCCGGATTCGGACCGGGCGGGGACGACACCTACAGCGTCTGGCTGTACAAGGGAGGCGTCAACTGCCACCACCGCTGGATTCGCAATGTGTACCTGCGCAAGGGCAACAAGAAAATCAGCGTGGCTGAAGCCCGGCGCCTCATCAACCAGATTGATGACCCTGCAGTGCGCAAGCGCAACCAAATCAAGAGTGAGGACGGCAGGGTGTCCCAGAAACCGATTGACATGCCCAGAAAGGGCGCATATTCATAAGCCATGGCACTGACAGCAGAAGTCCTTTTTGTGAACCCCGAATACATGAAACGCCTGACCAACTTGGATGGCAGCGTTGATGACAACACCCTTGTGCCAAGCATCATCTTGGCTCAGGACCTCCACATACAGCAGATGCTGGGCACGGACCTGTTCGAGAAGCTGCAAGCTGACATCGCGGGCAGCACCCTGACTGGGGACTACGAGACCCTGATGGACAACTACGTTCGCAAGGCCACCTGCTGGTGGACCATGGTGGACCTGTTGCCCAGCCTGTACGTGAAGATTGAGAACGGCGGGCTGGTGCAGAGAAACGCACAGAACGCAGCCCCTGTGTCCGCTGACGACCTACACCGCGAAGTAGAACGGGCGCGGAACAATGCCAAGTTCTATGGGCAGCGCCTCAGCCTGTACCTGACGTACAACACAGAGAAGTTCCCTGAATACCACACCAACACGGAGGACAAGCTGTCACCATACCCGCAGGGCTATGACCAGTCCGGATTCACGGTGTCAGGCAGCACCCCCTTCGACGAATTGCGGTACATCACAAGACCCCCAAGCGGATGAGCCGCGAGGAAAACACCAGAAAGCTGTCAACGTGGTTGAAACAGCATCGCCCTGACGCCGACTATGGGCGCAAACCAGATAGTGGCAAGAAACCACCTAAAAACAAGCGAGATGACAACGCTGGAGATACTTGAGGTCATGCTTCCACCGATGGGCGCCGCCCTTGCTGTGTGGATGAAGTTGAGCAACGACGTGACGCAGCTGAAGAGCCGCGTGTACGGCTTGGAGCAGGACCGCGATGAGATGCGGCAGCTGCTGAAGGAGACACACCAAGTGGTGCTTGAAATCAAGCTGCTGCTGGCAAAGAAGGGCATGACATGATGCTCAAGTACTTCAAACACCATGAGTTTGACAGCCCGGACAAGCCGGGGTCAGGAGAGTACATGGAAGCAGAGTTCTTGCAGCGGCTGGACGTCGCACGGGACATCGCAGGCTTCCCGTTCATCATCACCAGCGGCTTCCGCACGGTGGAGCACCAGCGGGCCTTGCGTGAGCAGGGCTACAGCGTGTCCAAGAACAGCAGCCACCTTCTGGGCTGGGCTGCAGACATCGCCATTGAAGGCAGCCGCATGAGATTCGAGTTGATAGACGCCCTGTTGGAAGCAGGGTTTACACGCATAGGCGTGGCTGAGAACTTCATCCATGTGGACTGCGACCCAAACAAAACACAACACTTGCTGTGGCTATACTGACAGAACTTTCACGCAACGTCCACAAGGTCAACATCCACGGGTCGGGTCCGCACCGATTCATGCTGATGAGTGACCTCCACTGGGACAACCCTCACTGCCAACGGGACCTGCTCAAGGACCACCTTGACTACGCACTGGAGAACCAGATACCCGTGCTGATGAACGGCGACACCTTTTGCCTCATGCAGGGCAAGTACGACCCCCGCAGGAGCAAGGACAACATCAGGCCTGAGCACAACGTGAGCAACTACCTTGATGCTGTGATTCAGGATGCGGTCGAGTGGTTCAAGCCCTATGCCAGCATCATCGCCTTCGCCGGGTACGGCAACCACGAAACGTCCATCATCAGGAACTGCGAAACCGACCCCCTGAGACGATGGGCCGACCTGATGAACGCCACCACACCTCATAACCTATACATAGGGGGTTATGGCGGGTGGCTGGTGTTCACCCAGACCCGTCCGGGCAGCACAGGCAGTCTGGCGTGGCGCCTCAAGTACTTCCACGGGGCTGGTGGGGGTGGACCCGTGACACGCGGGGTCATCCAGAATCAGCGCATGATGGCAGCAGTAGACGGGGCCGACGGCACGTGGATGGGCCACGTACATGAGATGTACACAATGGTCAACGCTGTGGAGCGCCTTGACAGAAAGAACAACGTGGTCATGCGTGACGTGACCCACATCAGGACCCCGACCTACAAGGAGGAGTATGGTGACGGCTACATGGACTTCCATGTGGAGCGCGGGCGCCCACCCAAGCCCGTGGGCTGCTATGAGTTGGTGCTCACGCCCAGCAAGGACAAGACGCGCTTGGTGGCCCAGACATTGCAGCACCGATGAACCCCCTGCTCAAGATTGTCAGCAACCTTGACCTGACAGAGGCCTTCAAGACCAAGGGCAACCTGAAGCGATGGAGCGCCAAGCGCACCATGGGGGGTCTGGTGGTGGGAACTGCCTGTGAGCAGATTCTGGTACACGGCTGCTCATGGCAGCTGGTGGTCCTGTGTGCGATAGGCGTGGCGCCGCTGTGCCTGTCATTCTTTGAGAAAGATGTCGTACCTTGCGGATGTCCCAGTAAAAGCAGGGGATAGCAAATCATTAGTTTTATTCAGCAGAAGGGACTCCAACGGGGGTCCCTTTTTTGTTGCCCCGGAACGTGTGGCCGTTACAGCAAAAGGAAAAAAAGTTCCGGAAACGTTTGGAAGTTTCTTTCCGGTCGTCCTAAATTGCGGTCATGAACGACACACACATGAATTCCAACGAAATGACTGCTAACAGCCTGACTCTCAACAACTTAAACGCTAAATATGAGCGTAGCTACCACGAAGCGTGGGTTGCTTTGCCCTGTAATTTCAACATTGACACCGACCTCTGGGACATGGACTTCGCTGAGGTCATGAAGGTCCTGATTGAGATGGAAACCTACCAGAACGACTATAAGGTGTATCAGGAGAACGACTACTCCAGCTGGGGCTTTCAAGGCAAGCGCGTTCGCTTGCAGAAGGGCAACTGGAACTACTACATGATGCTTCACGAATCGGATGGCAACGTGTGGGTGTCGTTTGAAGACGGCCACAATTTCATGAACGGCGCCGTGTTCACGGGCAAGAGCAAAGACTGGTGGGGTGAGAAGATGCCCATGCTCAAGCGCTTGGCCAAGAAGATGCTGCGCAAGAAGTACTCTGTGCAGAACAGCGAGGCTGCCGGCCTTGACACCGCCTTTAAGTACCATGTGGTGAGCAACACCGGCAAGTGCGTCGGTTGCCAGACCATGAACGAATGCGAGGACGCCATTGAGATGGCACTGCGCGGCCACGTTGAACTTTGAACCTGAACCTGAATTTCAAATCATCAAAAACTACTGATATGCGTGTTACAAACTTCCCTGCCTACAAGTTCTTTGCCAACGGCGCAGAGACCCAAATCAACCAAGTCGAAACCACCAAGGTGCTTGAGCACGGCCTCATCCCACCCCGCAGCGACTGGGATGCCCGCTACCAAACTGACGAGTTGCGTCAGGGCGCACACCTGCTGTCACGGCTCAACAGCCTGTTGTACGCCTTCAGGGGCGTCACCATGACACCTGACACCGCCTTCCCCCTCATGGAGGTCATCATCCCAGTGAAGGGAGCGCCCACCGTGAACAAGCATGACGCGAAGGTGGACTGGCACTACAAGGTCCTGCAGGTCGAGTTGAGCACTGAGGACCGCTACGGCCTCAAGTCCCCTGCTGTCATCAAGCGCACCTTCCGTGTGGCACCTGCCAGCAGCTACGGCAAGAAGGGCAACTGGGCACAGCGCTACAACCAGAACATCGCCATCTACGCCTTGGAGTACCAAGAGGGCGTCCGTGACTTGAACGACCTTGAGGTCAGCTGCAAGTCATGGGTGTCAGAGGCCCGTGCTGATTCGCGCAAACTCATCAAGGAGCGCACACTGGCTGTGACGGGCATCTACATCGACGCCTTTGCCGCAGGCCTTGACTCCAAGTCCGCCTCAAAGGAGAAGGTGGCCAGCGACCTCAAGAAGCAGCTGCGACGCAGCATGGACGGCAGCTGGGGTTCACGTGGAACAGGCTGCTACGGACGCCTGAACCAGCGTGATGGCATCGCCCACGCCCTGCCGCACTGGTGGCCTGCAGACGACGCAGAGAAGATTGCCTACGAAGCCATGGTGAATGAGACCGACGCGAAGGTGTACGCCGACTGCCAGTGTGAGTTCTGGCTGGCCACCGTGGACGCCTTCAAGGACTGCCTTGTGACCTACAAAGACATGAGTTGGTCAAGCCTGCCTGCCGTGTGGCAAAAGAGTTTTAGCCCAGAGGTGCGAGAGCAGGCACACAAAGCCCACCTTGACGGGCAGGCTGCTTCGCAGGCTGTGTACTGGAGGGACCGCATGGAAGCTGGGCACGGCGACACCCCTCTGGTCAGTCGCATCAAGGAGTGGCTCAACGAGGCCCAGAGCATGCACGACTGGGCTGCTTGCAAGGTGTACGCAACCATCTTGGCAGACGACCTTGGTGAGCACCGCCTGTCACGTTCCGTCACAGCCCGTCGTGAGCGTCACAACTACACCCCCCTGTCATGAACCTTCCCAAACACACCGCCATGTGCATCCATCAGCACTTGCTCAGCGAGTTCATGGACCAGCTTCAGGAGCGCTTCATGGACATGCACGACAGGGACCTCATCGAAGGTCCGGACTACGCCCACCTTGACGCCCTCATTCAGCGGGCAGCATGGTCAGAACTTCGGGACTGGGTGGGCCACCACAGCTGGGACTATGCGACCCCGCTGGACTGGCAGATGCTGATGCGCCTTGGCGACAGCTTGTTCAACTACGTGGCCTTTGAGAACATGGCCAGAGCAGAGAAATCAATCACCCCTGACGGGGACAAAACCAAATCAAATGTCTGATACACCATTCAGCACCTTCAACAAGGTGCACGCTGTGGCCGTTGAGTGCCACATGACGACCCGGGAGATGACCCCGGACCAACAGAACGCCCCGGCAGGGGACAACTACGTGCAGCTGCGCGTGGAGAACATGCTGGAGGCCCTGCAACACTGGGTGACGGCCTGTGCCAACCACGACGACGCCATGGGACCCCGTGGTCAGGAGGTCCTGCGCATGGCCATCGACACCATGGATGAACTGAGTTCAGCCCACGAGGTCGAGGTGTGGGCACATCAAGTGCGCATGCAGGCCCTCAAGGTCAACGTGGACTGGCACCCGTACTTCGACATGGAGGCCAACGAGCAGCTGTTGAACGCCCTGAAGTACACGGGCACAACACTTCCAAAGAAATGAGAGACGCACAGAAACTGGTGAACCTGTACCAAGAGCAACAGCTGGTGACTACAGGCATGCACTTCATGGGACTGACCATGACCAACTGCGCAGGCCGCATCGCGGCTGTTGAGGACGTCGTTCTGACGACCTACGACTGCCTTGCCATCAGCGCCTTCCACTACATCGACGCTGGTCACGACTTCTGGGAGGAGCATCAGGACATGACCAAGTGCCGCACGCACTGCGTCAAGTGGCTCAACAAGCAGATGAAGAACCACGGCGGGATGACAGGCCTGCTCAATGCACTGCGTGATGGCGACCTTTAACGAATCAACAAGCAGGTTCCGCTTTGACTACGACGTGGCCGTGTCAGCAGACGACTTGGAGACACTCATGATTGCCTTTGGCGACTGCATCACAGACCTGACCTACTGGGAGGAGGCCACCGACGTGAAGATGTCGAACAAGTACGCTCAGGTGCTCAACAAGTTCAAAGAACGCTACTGCCATGAAGATTGAGGACCGCGTGACACGCCTTGAAGTGGTGCTGGCTGCCCAGATTGAACAGACAGCAAATTTCAAGCAGAAACCACCCAGAATGGGCGTATTTGACGGCTGTTGTTGTCGCGTGTGCGCGGCGTTACAATCGCATGACCTTGCCACCTTAGAAGCTGAAAACAAGAAGCTATGAACTGGAACACCCCTGACCAGCCACTGGGACCAGACCCGGACTGGGACAATGACGACGCCTACCAAGAGGCCAAAGAGAACGCCTGCTATGGCGAGGACCTGTGGGACCAAGCCGCCTACTACAAGGTGGAGGACCTGCTGAACACCACGCTGTGGGATGACGACACCAAGGACGACTTCTGGCTGAACTGGGACACCGCAGTGTACGCAGGAGAAGTGACGAATTCAGTGGTACAGGAGACCATCGAGTACCTGTACCAATACCAACCACGGGTGCCCTTCAGCCAAGTGAAGAACCCAACACAAAAACAAATCAGCGCCTTCATTCGGAAGGTGTGTAACCTTTAACCCCTGTTTCTTATGGAACAAACCAAGATTCAGTCCCTGACGCCCCAAGGGACCTA
>Ga0208434_1000939_pt1 | contig 12670 bp, 14 predicted proteins | sample 13_taG_FD_184086 | JGI IMG/M metagenome (GOLD analysis project Ga0208434, IMG submission 184086) | Marine viral communities from the Subarctic Pacific Ocean - 13_ETSP_OMZ_AT15268 metaG (SPAdes) (version 2) | ecosystem: Environmental > Aquatic > Marine > Oceanic | place: Pacific Ocean | collected... | reverse complement strand
TATAAAGTAATTTAGCATTTAAAAGGTTAATTTCATTTAACTCAGTTTTTAAAGTTTTTACTGTATCATAAGCTTCAGCTAACTGTGCTTTTAATGATTCAACTTCTTCTTTATTAACTTTGTTTTTACCTGGTCCTTTTGCTTTACCTTTTGCTTCCGCATCACGCTTACCAAACTTACCATAAGAATCATCTCTACGAGCTTTCATAGATTGTTTCTTACCTTTTTCAGCACCTCTACGCATTCCAAGACTTTCATCTTCTCTATCATCGTATCCTTGCTTTTTAGCTTCGTCTAATTCAACATCAACAGCTGTTGACATATCATCTTCTACTTCTACTTCTCCATCTTCAACATCTACATCAACGTCATCTTCGAATGATTCACCAGCTTCTAATTCGCCAGCTCCAACCATATCTTCAATTACGTCTTCGATAAATGCTTTAAGGTCATCTTCAGACATATCTTCAAGGTCGATGTCTTCATCTTCCTTATCTTCCATGTCTTCTTTCTCGTCTTTTTCTCCGTCTAAGTAGCCTTCTTCTTCAGCATCCGTACGTTCGTCCTCTTTCAAGTCCTCTTTTTCGTCCTTCATACCATCCAAATAGCCTTCTTCTTCAGCATCTGTACGAGCGTCTTCCTCGAGCTCATCTTTTTCTAACTCTGCTAAAATTTCGTCTAAGTCCATGTCTTCATCCATTTCTTTTTCTTCACGCATTTTTTCGGTTTCTTTTTCGGCTTTATTATCACCTTTGTCACCTTTACGCATTACGGGATCTGACATTTTTTCTTCCATCTTTTCAGCATCGTCTTTACCTTCATCCATCTCGTCGTAGCCTTCATCCATATCTTCTTTATCCATTTCCTCTATTTTACTAGCGAACATAGATTGTAGTTGTGGAGTAAACGCTTCTTCAAGAGCGACTTTGGCATTTGCTATAGCTGATTCTTTTACAGCTTTAGCATCGGCAATAGCCTCTTGTAAAAATTGTCTGTTCATTTTCCTAAAATTTGTTTTTGGAACTACGTTTATTCAAGAAACGTAATGGGGATTATAATTTGATTGATGTCATATAAGAAATGACATATTATGTTGATACGTATGTAAAAATTTTTTAAAGTCGCAATAGAAAAAAAAAAGCCCGCTTTCGCGGGCTTATGTCTTAGGATACTATCCTAAGGGGGGGAGGGTTATATAATCGGACACTGTCCGTTGGAGCAAAGTATTTCGGATATAATAGAATTAACTTTTTTATAATCTGTTTGTTTAGAAAAATCTAAACCTTCATTTACCAAATGCATAAAAGAATCTGGGTTAGATGGGGTTGAAACAAAATCCCAACATAGTAATTCAAAGTCATCTTGTACTTCCATTACTTCACCCATTTGTTTAAGTGAACCCATACCACGAGATGAAACACCTACTGTAATATTTGATTCAATCAATGCTTTTAGGATATTTCCTGATGGTGTAGGTAATATTTCAATTTTACCCATTACATTATCTCCATCCCACCACATATCAGAAATGTTATGTGATACATTTTTTAAGTTAATTACTGAAGATTCTGGGTGGTCTAATTCACCCATTGCTCTATTTTCTTTAACTAAAGGCATGTATTTATCTATCTCTCTTTCCCATAAATCTTTAGAGTAATATCTACCATTACCATTTTTAACCTCTGCTGTGGCTAAAATACCTTCAACTAAAGGTAAACCTCTATCGGATACTTTACCTTCTGTTAAAAATACAGGATTTGCCTTAAATAAATGAGTTTCGGTTAATAATGCTGACATATTAGTCTTCGTTTTGGGTTTCGTCTACTATTTCTTTCTTTGTGTAAGATTTACCACACATTTTTTCATACAATTTTTCCATCCCAGCTTTTTTCTTTTCTAAAAGCTTAATTTCTTTTTGCATTTCCTTCATTTTCTTCTTATCTACTAATTCAGATAAACTTTCATCCTCTGATACCATAGATAATCTTTCATTTTTACTTGAAATTATTTCTTCAAGGGCTTCAATTTGCATTTCTAAAGTAGCAATTTTACCATTTTTTTCAATTTCAGATAATTTAGAATCTGTTGTTTCTTTTTTTACTTTTTTAGCTTTAGGCTTTGAAGGTGATTTTTCTCCTAATGGCATACTTTCCATTAAATCTACTAATGATATCATTTTATTTTCTTTTAATTCTACATAACCAGTACCAACATCTCCTTTAGGAAAATCTTTTTTAGTAGCTTCTCCGTATCCACCACCTTTACCAGCATCTTTAACCATTTTACCTTTACCTAAACCTGGTAGTTCTTCTTTATATCCAATTCCTTCAACACCAAATTGAGCATCTTCAACATAAAATAAAGGATTTTTTTCTAAATTCTTTTTTACTATGTCTTTTAATTCTTGCTCTGTTTTATCTGCATTTTTAGGATTTTTCATTTCTGTGTAATAACCACGAAGATATTCTTCGAAATTCATGTTATTAACATCATTTTCATCTTTATAATCATACCCAGCAGTTTCTAAATCAGTAACTTCCTTAGTAGGTTTTTTCTCTACTGATTTTGCTTCCTCAGCTACTAAATTCATATTTTCATCAAAGATAGAAAACCAATCTGGTTTAGTATTTTTAGCTGAATTTCCCATACCTAATGAGATGCCTTCTGTAATTATATGTCCATGTTTTAGACTAGCTACAGTTTCAGTTAATGTAGCGGCATTGCGAACTATATTAGGAAACTGTCTTTTAGCAGCTTTCATAAATACTTCTTTATTTCCTTTTCCTTCAGAAATTAAATTGTACTGTTCTTGTAATGTTTTTTGTTTCATTTTATTCTCCTTTTAATAAGTCTTTTATATCTTTAATATAATCTAAAACTAAATCTGTTGGTTTAACTACAGCATATGATGATTCGTTATCATTATAATATTTTACAGTTTCATTTTTAGCATTGCTTAACATTTTATAAATATCGTTAAGTCCTTGTTCTACTTGATCAAATGCAGCTATTCTTTTCTTTTGGAATTCACTTGCACTTTCAGCTTCAAATAATTGCTTAACTTCTAATCCAGATCCTTTCTGAACATAGTTTCCATTTTTATCTTTAGGTACTAATTTATACTTAAATTGTTTAACATAAGCATTATCTTTAACCCCATCTTCACTTGCTTTAGGACCTGGACCTAATGAAGCACCTATTCCTTCTTTTAATTTTTTCTTTTTTCTTTTAAAAGCATAAGGTGTAGCATATTGCATTCCTGTTCCACCTGTAAATGAAGCAGCTCCTGCTCCACCACCTGTAGTAGACATTTCTTCTAATTGTCTTTTAATTTCAGCGTACTGATCAGGGTAATTTTTTCTTAAATGTGTTCTGTATTTATTAAATACATCTTTTAACTCACGAGCTACATTTTGAATATTTTGATCTTTTTCAGCTTCATCAGTAGTCATTAATATTTTTAATGCTCTAACAGCATCAGACATTTTTTCTAAAGAATCTCCAAATGAAGCTAATTTAATAATATCGTGACCAACAGAATTAGTTTCTGGGTTTATTGATGATGTTTTAAAATAAGTATCTAAATCAGCAGAAAAAAAATCACGTTCCATGTCCACAGGACCATAAGCCGCTTCTAATCTTTTAATTAAAGAAGGTTCTACATCTTTAGGTTTAAGTATATCTTTTTCTTCAGCCATGTGTTACAGTAAGTTCTTCTAAAAGATTATGGTATTGGAGTAAATCAACTAAATGATTACTATTTACTTTACATCTTTTATCTAATTCAACAATTAATTTAGAAACTTCTTGCAACTTAATCTTAATTGCTTCATCTTTAGTTTTAGCAATTTCTTCTGTTAATTTAGTTTGAATATATTTAACTTCAGAATTATAAAATTCTTTTAGACGTGGGGTTGAATCTACAGATTCAATAAATTCTTTAAGTATGTGTTTTTGTCTATTGTTTAAATCTACATACTTATCATTAAACTTCTCTAACATAATTTTATATGTTAATGTTCTAAGATCTTTATCGTAAGATTTAAATTCTTCAATAACATTTTCTTTAACTTCATTTCTTTCAATTGGAGATGTTGTTAAATGTTCTAACAATGTTACTTTATTATCAATAATTTGATTTGGATCTGTGCCTGTTTCTTTATTATATGATTCAAATAAAACATATAAAGCAGCTTGGGCCTTATAATCATGAAGTTTAGTTTGAAATAAATCTTCTACATTATAATGTTCCTTAAGTTCTTTAATAAGATTATATTTTTCTTTTCTTAATCTAGTACGATTAAGTTTTTTAGAAGATTCGACTACAGTATTTAAAGTAATATTAGCTTTTGATTCACTAATATTTTTTGATTTAAATACAGTCTCATATAATTTATATTCTTTCCCTAACTCAGAATTAACAAAATATTTCTTTAATATTTTAATTGCTGGGGAATTTGCTCCAGATAAAGTATCCGCTGTTATTCTTTTTACTAGTACCTCAAACAGGATACCAGTGTTTTTGAATTTGGAATGTTTTATATACATCAATACTTATTTTTTTATAAATATACTAAAATTATTGCTCTTTAATATTTGATTCATCTAAAAGTGAATCTCCTTTTTTATCTTCTTCAAATACCAATTGTTTTTTATTAGGAGTTGGTATTGAAATATTTTTTAACATTGATTGATGTTTAATAAAATGAGTGTTTTCTTTTAATTTATCATTATCATTGTAATCTTTTTTCATACCATCTCTACCTAATCTATCTTTACCAAAGTTATCATCTTGAGTATTTCTATTAGATACTTTTTCTTGTGGTCTACCTAAATCAGGAGCATCTTTATCATATCCTTTAGGTAAATTATTTGGATCTGAATCCATTCTACCTTTACCATATAATGAGGCTAAGTCATGAGGTGTACCATATGATTGACCGGTTTCAACTGGGTCATTACCTTCTGCTTCTATTTGAGATATTCTAAATTTACGTTTAGCATCTTCTCTAATTAAATCTCTATAATCATCATATTGATCCTCACTTAAGTGGAATAGGTGATCGTAAATAAAATCAGTTGGGAATAAATTAGTTTCAGTCATTTGAGCAGCTAAATCCATTTTTTCTTTCATTAATGCTACTCTTTCTTGATCATAAATGATTGAAGGGTTAGTTAATGATAAAGTAAAATTAGATAATTGTTCATCTTTGTACCCTTGAGTATATAAATGAACTAGTGCAATCTTATATAATTCTGATGTTATAATGCGTTGAATACGTTCAATTGTGCGAGCAAAACGGATATCTTGAGCTGCTAATGTTGCTTTACCATCTGTATTTTCATCATAACCCATAAATGCTTTTGGCACTTTAAGGGCAGCAAATAATTTATCTCTTAAATATTCAACATCTGAAATTCCATCCCACTGTAAACCATTTGCACTTTCAATTTTAGTACTTGCATCATTACCTCTAACTGGGATGTAATAATCCTCAAGTAAGTTTTGCATGTTATATTTTAAATTATATTCACCTGTATCTTGATTAATATAAGGAGTACGCTTAAGTTTACTTAATGTTTTTTCCATAAACGCATCTACTTCATTTGGAGGAATAGATCCAACATTCATATAGAAAATACGTTTTTCAGGGGCACGGACAATTCTATGAATTAACATAGCATCTTCCATTAATGTGTATTGTTTAAATAATTTTCTAGCTGGCTCAATATATGATCTACCATAAGGTAAGAAATTCATATCTGTTAATAAACGGAAATGAGCCATTTCATAATTATCAAATATAATACTTCTACCATTGTCTTGGTTAGGCACATTATAATATCCATAATCAGAAGCATCAACACCTTCAGGATCGAATTGGAATTTTACTTCTGTTGGGTTTTCTTTATCCCCTTCTAATCTCTGGATATGAAACGCTGTATAAGGAATAACATTATATACACCAAAGTTTTCAGCAATTTCTAATTTAAGGAAGAAATCACCATATTTACACATATTTCTAATCCAAGGCCATAAATTAAATTCTATGTTTAATACATCATAAAATAAATTATATAAGATTTTTTGAATATCTTCATCTGGGGATTTAATAGCTAATACTTCACCCATATCATTTTTAAGGGTAGACTCATCAGCTACAATATCTAAGGCAGATGCAATAATAGCATCTGTATCCATAGCATCATAATCAGAATATAGTGAAGGTCTTAAATATTGATAATTAAAGTTAGCTTGCTGACCATATAATGAGGTACTTGAATTAGAATAAATACGGCTAAACCTATCTATTAAAGCATTAGTTTCATATTCTCCACTTTGTTGTATCTTATTCACATCGAATACCTTAAGTTGATTACCCCCGGTATTGCGAATAATTACATCTGTAGAAAATAATCGCTGTAATCTTGAAAATAAACCTTTATCTGCCATTTTTTAATTTTATTATAAATATATTATAAAAGCCACTTAATGCTTTCATTTTTTCCATCAATTTTCATATCATATGGATTTTGAACTCCATTTGAAGTCCAACCACCACTATAATTTGAAGTAGTTGATTTAACGGATCCTAATGTTGCTCTAGCCATATCTAAACTTTGTTGTTGAAATTTCAACGACGTGTCTCTCAGGAACATACCAATCCCAAATGACATAACCAAATCATCATTGTATCCTCCTTGAGCTTCTGGTCTACCATTACGCCAGATAAACACTTTCATTTCTTCAATTAATCGTTTCGAGCGAATAGTTACTGATCTATCACCAATAAATTCTCTCATTTTATTAATACAAAGTGGTCTTGTTCTCATTGACATAGTAAAACCAGGTACCATTTCAGAATTACCTTCAAATACTCTTAAATATGATTCTGCGGTACGTTGATCTGATTTTGGTGATTGGTATAAATTTCTATATCCTCTTTCAATAATTGCATCTAATGTAGCCCAACCAATATTAGCATTTTCTACTACTAACATTGCATTATTGTATTCTGTAGCTAAACCTGTAAGGAAATAACCAAATTCTTTAGGTGGCATTTGTCCTTTATATTCTGCTACTTGAGTATTAGTCGCAACATCAATTACATGACATGCTGAGAAATCTTTACCATCACCTCTTGCAACATCAGCTGTAATCATATATTCTCTAGAATAATCAGCTGGTTCCCAAATCCATAAATTTTGATCAACACCTCTACGTTCTACTGGGTCTTGTATAGTTGTTTGGGAAATAAAATCAATCCATTCTGAGTAAAATACTGTATCACCTGAAGTACTAAAATCACAGTCACACTCTTGTGCTGCCATTCTAGGATCACCTAATAATTCATCTTGTCTTTTTCTCCATTCTTCATCTCGTTCGGGATGGACATACCAAGGTAATTTAATAGGAATAAAATCATTTTCATTATTTTCAGCTGATACCCATGTTTTATGGAACCAATTACCTGTACCATAAGGTGTAGATAATACAATAGCACCACCACCAGTTGCTAATGTTTGTTGAGCCGAAGCCCAAATCTCACCAATTTGATCAATAAATGCTGCCTCATCAACTAATAGTAATGATACTGCTTCTGATCTACCAGCATCACTACTTGCAGATGTTGCTTTAATTTGAGACCCATTATTTAATCGGAGTGATAATTTGTTATTTTCATCAGCGGGTATTTTAAGCCATGAAGGTAAATTTTCATACATGAATTTTACTTTCGTAACCATATTACGAGCTGTCTCTTGCTTAGTTGCAATACAAAGTACATTTTTATCTTTATGGAAAGTCATTAACCATAAAGAATAACCTGCAGATAAAGTAGATATACCTAACTGACGTGATTTTAGAATAATTGAGTATGGGTTATCTCTTAATAAACGTAACGTTTTTTCTTGAAATGGGTATAGATTAAAAATAACACGCCCACGTTGTGGGTGTTGTATATGACAATACTTCTTCATAAAATGTGCTGGATCTTGAGCACATTTCAAATATTCTTGTCTTATTATTTTTTTTAAATCTTGACTCATTTTCCAAGTTTCCAGTACATGCTAAATCCTAGTATGGGTTGGAAATCTTGATTTAACCCTACTCCAGCACCATATACCTGTTTATTTTTAGTTCTATATAGTAATTCTCCTCCTAAATAATTTATTTGGTCTGTTCTACCTTTTAAACCAAACCCAACATAAAATTCTCTATTATTAACAAAAACAGTATTAGTAACTGTAGTAGTTGGGATAAATATATTAGGTTGAATTTCTCTAAATAATATAGAATTTCTACTTATAGTATCATTTATAACAATACTCCCCAATGAATCTAAACTTAAAGTATCTGTATAAAAGTATTGGGCGTAATAATCTTTTAATATACTTAATGTATCAATATCAGCAGGAATAGTATCGTGGATAGTTTTAATTTTAGTCCTCCATTTAGGGACATATACTAAACTATCAATTTTTAAAGTATCCCATTTAGTTATAGTTTGAGTAATAGTTATAGGTTCGCTTTTTGTTATGATTTTATTTCCTTCCCCACTACAAGCCCTCATAAGAAGGATAATCGCAACTAATACTACAATAAGTAGATTTTGAATATTTTTAAAGAAGTCCTTCAAGCTCTTTTTTAATTTTTGTTAGTTCTTTTAACCGAGCTAACATTTTTGTTTTTTCTGGTTCTTCAGCATCTTTATATTTTCTAACCAACTTTTTCATTTGGTTAGTAGTTTCACCTAATTTATTAGCAATTTTAGAAACAGAGTCTCCTTTTTTAGCAGCTTTACTTGCTTGCTTATCCATATCATCTTCTTCCTCTTCTCTAATACTAAGACTATCTAAAGCATCCATAGTACCTTCAAAACCCGGAATATCAGCAGGTTTATCAAATTCTCTTTGTTTTAATGCTGCTTGGATAGCAAACACAGCATCTTGCTCTGAATAATCATATCTTTTAGCCATTGCTTTAATAAAGCGATCTAATGCTTTTATTACTTCAGGATTTAAAGATTCTGATAAAGAATCACCTAAATCATCTCTATGACCTTTAGTTGTTTCTAATTCTTTATTTAAATCAGCTTGGGCATCAATATCTTCTTGATCTGCCTCTGCTAAAATTTCAAAAATTTCTTCTTGTATTGATTTTTTTAATTCTGATTTCTTCATTATTAGTAGATTTTTGTTATAAATATCACAAAGAAATTGCTTGTTTAAATGATTTTATACGTTCTTCTGTACTACCTGATAGAGTATGTAGGTTTTTAATTCTGTGATTATACTTATTTATTAAAGTATTAATAGTAAAATCAATTAAATCTCTATAATTAGCATCTGTTTCACGAATACCATTATCCTCAATCTCTACCCCTACAGGTGAGACATAAAATATGTAATCGTATTCCCTAACTAAATGAGCAGCTAACGTTTCAAAATCTTCTTTATCGTAAATATCCATTGAAGTAGAACAATTAGCAAACGCCATAACATCAATTACAGTTCTATCTGTAATTATATTTTCTACCATTAATTCACTTGACCTCTCAGCTAAAAATACACATTGACCCTTTAATGTTGAATCAGTATTCAATGGAATACCTTGTGACATTAATTCTTTAGAACGCTCAGTTCTAGTTGTATAATCTTTAAATTCAGGTAGCTCTTTAAGAGCATTGACAAGTGTAGTTTTTCCTACACTCATTGTACCACATAAACCTATCTTCATAACTTATAATTTAATTAGAGAATCTTTCACTTCCAAGCATATATTGAAGAACTGATTCAGGAATACCTGAATGTGTAAATTGTTCTAGTTTAGCTAATGCTTGGGTTACATCTTGAGCTATAATAGGAACATTTTTAATATTACCTTTATCAGTGTATGTACACTCATATATTAGGTTATCTTTTACTTTAGATGTTCCTACTAACTTAATTTCTAGTACAGCAATATCTCTTCCCATATCTTGGATAGATTTTATTAACTCACTATTTTCTTTTTTATATTTTTTCTTAATCATAACTAAAATGGTAAATTATTATAATCATCTTCTTGTGATGAACCTGGCATTACTCTATAACTATCACTATCAAAATGTTGAGTTGATACCTCAAATATACAACTTCCTTCTTCAATAGCCAACATTTGATGTGGTTGTCCTGGCATTAGATGAATACAATCTCCTTCTCTAACTATTTGTTCTTTTATTTCTGTTGTTTCAGTATCAATCCAACTATATAAAAATTCTCCTTTAGAAATATACCATGCTTCATCTTTTAATAGATGAAAATGCATAGAGAATTTTTTATCTTTTTTAAATACTAATAATTTACCACAATAAAGTTCATTATTAATAATCCATAACTCATGACCCCATGCTTTTTCATGACGTTCACCTTGATATGGTTGGGCTTCTATTGTTAAATCTCTCATTAATTTCTATTTTCTCCTGCTCTACCTTTTGATGTTTTGTACCAAGGTAAGCCTTCTCTTTCTTGCATTATAGAATTATATTCTTCAGCATCATATTCATTACCATTTAAAAAATATGATTTTGAAAACTCACTATCTTTACTATGAGGAATAATAGCAGGACCATCCCATTTATGATGTTTCCATACTTCTTCATCTTGCATTCTTATTAAATGGTGAGTTGCTCCTCTTGAATTAATTGTTTTTTCTTCGTATAATTTTTCTTTTGCCATAACTTAATTTATTTAAAAGTGTTCGTGAAAATCTGGGTATTCTTTATTTTGGGTTAATATATAATCTGCAACATATGTTCCTTGTGCTCCTGATACTGTAATACCTCTTGCACTTAATGCATCACCTACAAAGTGAACATTATTATAATCAGCTAATGCTAATGTATCATAATCAACTAATGGTTCAGGTGATAGATACTTAACTTCAGGTACATACACACCCCAATCATCACCTAATGTTGGAAATACTTTTTTCATATCATCAATGAAACCATCTATATATTTAAAATATCCTCTAAATTCTTCTCTTACTTGTTTTAAATCATCTTCACCAATTTGAATAGCAGATACATCTACACCTTCTGATGTTGTTGAAGGTTTACGGGATGGACTATAGTATAATCCAGTTCCATCTTTAGACATATCATTTAAATTAGATACTACACTTCTTGAGAAATTAAATGGGTATGTTATACCCTGTATTTCCATGAGAATTCCGAAGTTAGTCATGTTATTTCGGTAGGCCTCATCTTTTTTGGCGTGACCATTGTAACTATGGTCTCCATACGTTTCTTCCACTGCTACGTAAGCAGCGTTATTATTAGTACAGAATGATCTTAATGATACCCCTTCATCATCAAATTTTCTATATAATTTAAAATCATAAGAAACATCTATTAACTTTTGGAAATGTTCTTGTGGTGCTTCAAATCTAACACCTATTTGTACTGATTTAGGTTCAGTTGGTAATTCATATTTTTCAGCTAATTGTTTACCAAAATCAATTCCTGATTTTCCTACTCCAAATATTAATTCATCATATAATATAACTTCATCACCCATATAGACTAAGTTTTTATCAAAATCAATATCAGTCACTTTAGTTTCCCATTTAAAGTTTACAAAATTATCAACTAAAAAATTATACCAATTTTTACCTATTTCATGTAAGTAATCAGTACCAACATGCCATACTGGGAATAATCTCAAACCAAAATATGGTTTAATAAAATCTGGTTCTTCTATTGGGTTAGAACATTGTACTGCCTCCGGTTTAGGGTGGAATCTTTTAAAATTTTCAATTACTTGATCCATTAACTCCATTGCTTTTTCTTCACCACAATATTTTGCTAATTGTCCACCTATAGATGTGTGGTAAGTTAATTTACCATCTGACCAACCACCAGCTCCTAAAAAGCCTGTCATTACTTCTTCATAAGGTCTCTTATAAGGATCCTTACCCATATCAATGATAGTAATTTGACCATCAAATTGATTATCAATTAATTTAGTAGCAGCATTTACACCTGCTACACCTGCACCTATTATTACTACGTTTTTCATTTACACGATTTAACTATTAAATATACGAAAAAAAAGTTGTGGCTCCAAAAAATTGGGCCACAGCTCCTATTAACTAAAATAAACGACTATGCTATGAATATAGTCTGTATGTTTTTTATTATAATTTTATTGTTATACCAACTAAATCACGTTCAATATCCCAATTATGGTCATATTTTTTAGCTAATTCTACAAATGCATGACTTTTACCTAAAAAATCTTCAATATTATTTTTATTAAATTTATCTGTTATTCTAAAATCTAAATTATCATATATAATAGAAAATGATACTTTTCCATCTTTAATTTCACCTTCGTATTCACCTGAATCCCCACTTAGTATTGCTATATCATCTTCAATGTCAAGATTAATTGATTCAAATAAGCGACCTTCTGCTAAGTATTTTTTTAAATTAAAATTATTCATTTTTATTTATTTTAATTATACATTTATTTTTAAAGTTAATCTGGATCGTAATCCATATCAATCATTTCAGCCCAATCGTCTGATTTAAATTTCATGCTACCTCTACCTGCTTCATCAGCAAAAGAATTTTTAACAGCATCAAAAGCTTCTTCGAATTGTTCATCACTTAATGGATCTTCT
>Ga0208434_1000938_pt1 | contig 12670 bp, 11 predicted proteins | sample 13_taG_FD_184086 | JGI IMG/M metagenome (GOLD analysis project Ga0208434, IMG submission 184086) | Marine viral communities from the Subarctic Pacific Ocean - 13_ETSP_OMZ_AT15268 metaG (SPAdes) (version 2) | ecosystem: Environmental > Aquatic > Marine > Oceanic | place: Pacific Ocean | collected... | reverse complement strand
TTAGTTTATTACATGATGCTAGCGGTCTTCCTGGGCTAACTAATCCGGATCGACATTCATTTGGGGGTAATGTTTTTAATGAATTCCTAAAAAAGAAACAAGGATAAATTTCTATAAAATAAATTATCTATTTGATTATATTTTATAGCTCCTGGACCATGTAAATCTATAGATTCAGAAGTCCATTTTCCTGTGTAATGGTTTATTGAATTAGAAGAAGCCGAAGAGGATACAAAATTATATTGCTTGTGAGCATTAAATGGGACTATAGCGTAGTCTTGTGGTGTAAATTTTTTAAATGTTGACATTCAAATGACATTTTAATAGTCTAATTTTACTCTAATAAGTGCTTCTTTTGTAAAGTCTTTAGTAATTGGTTGACTTAATTTTGCAACAGCTAATAAATCACCAGCATCATTATACATTCCTACTGTTGTTATGTAAGATGTAGGGTTATCGATCATTGAATTTATTAATATGTTTCCATTATTATCCGAAAATGAAGGATTTGTAGTATAATTAAATTCATAATTTCTTGCTCTTGCAAAATAATATGTTGATGATACTTTTTCTTCGCTGTCAACTATAAAGCTTGCTCCTGTGTTTATTTTATTTAAAAGTTTTTTATGATTTTGGGAATCATTATTAGAAGTTGTATTAGTTGCTAATGCTACACCTCCATCTGCTACTGTAGCATCTAAACAGTCTGCATTTAAAACTATAAAGCCAGAATCTGGGTAAAAGAAACCATATGATCCACTATCAGTAACTTGGACTGTAGATGACCCTAATCTTACCCCATTTGAACCTGATACTATATTAAATTGCCTTCCTGCATTAGTTATTGTTGATGAACCTGTTGATGTTATTGAATCATCTGTTAGTAATAGGTTGCCTACTTTTAAATTTAAAGAACCAGGTTTTAAATTATGTTTATATCTAGATCTATTTACATTAATAACATAAATGTCATGAGGAGTATGATCTGTAAAGTTAAAATCTTGTGTTTCTGTTCCAAATACTAATTGTCTATATTGACTATATATATTTCTTGATGGACTTTTTCCATATGAACCCACAGCATGTGTAAAGTTTAAAGAACCAGATCCACCTCTATGGCCATATGCTACTGCATATTGTGTTTCAGCTGTTGAGTCTGTATCGGGGTCCGCATTATATACTTCTATAAAATGTGCACCTGAAGCCGTTGGTGAACCAAATACAGCTTGAAGTGATGAAGTATTATGTGCAGATGTTAATTCATTTGTGTTGTTAGTCCACGTAGAAGTTGTTATCTTTGCAGTGTTATTTACTATATCTTGGTTGCTAAATCTTATAAATGACATATTTTATTATTTTAATGTTACACCTGTTATACCTTGGGTAAACGTTGTTCCTGTTAGATTTTTACTTATTTCAACCGGTATAGTTACTCTAGCTCCTGTGTCTATTCCTTCTATGGTTAAAGTTGTTAATAATTTACTATTGTTACCAAATAATGAAGTACTATTAAGTGCTGTTAAGCTTATTTCATTACCCGATAATGTTTGGCTAAATGCTGTTTGAACACCATTTGTTGGAAGAGCAACTCCCCCAAAATCAGAAAATAATCTTCTGTCTGCTACTGTAAATAAGTACCCACCTGGTTCTGTTTGTGAACTAATATCATTAAAGTTTAATGTTGAAGGGCTTATAGTTGCATTACCAGCTAAATTTAATACTATTTTAGAAGTATTAGCTGATATTGATGGTAGTTTTGATGTTCCTTGATTTAACGTTATTAATCTATGAATCATTATATTTCCTTCATCAGGTATAGCTTCAATTAAAGGCATATTTTCAATTGCTTCACCAGCAAATTGAGAACCATTAGGATGATCTTCATTGAATAAAGTATAGTCAATTTCATCATCTCCTAAAGCAAATTGTGTAATATTAAATGCTCCTAACCCACCTTGAGAAAGTAATTCACGTCCTCTTTTAGTTAAGATAGCATCTACAGTTATTGAAGTATTATCTAAGTATCCCATTGTTAATTTGTTTTGTTATAAATATATATGTTTTTAAAAAATATTATCTTCTTGGTGATTGATTTTTAAATTTAGTTGTTTTGTTAATTAATCCCGCTTTTTCTAAATAATATTCTACGTTATTTTTTACTTTTTCATGGCAGTTTTGAGGTATTAAAACAAAACCTGCGTCCCCTAACCCATCATCTAATTCACTTTCTTTATCCATATTAATAACTAAGGTTGGTTCATCTCTTAAAACTGATAATTGATGATTTGAAAAAGGGTAAAAATAAGCAGCATTTACTGTTCTTGAAGTTGTTGTAGATCCGAGTACAGAATCATGTATTTCATAAGTGTATGTTCTTTCTATAGATATTGATGAAGTTATTGTAGTTTTATAATCTCTTACTCCTCCTAATTCTGTTATGGGGATAAAACCATTATAATTGTGGCTATTTTTTATACTTGCCCCCACCGAAGACGATTCTTCGTTTTGAAAAAATGCTGTCGATTTAGCTGATATTCTATTAAAACCAGTGTTAAATGATCCTGTTGAATCAGGAAATCCTAAGGAAGTATGTGGGTAACTGATTTCCATAGTACCAATAGATTCTTGTTTATTATTAGGGAGTGCATATTCTCCTTTCATAAAAGTAACATAAAATTTATTGTTGTTTTTAGCTATTTCCCAATAAACAACATCATCATAAAATGCTTTTATATTTCCCGCCGATTTTAAAGGCTTATAACTACTAATATTTCCTATTATTGCCATATTATCTTGTTGCTGATTGTACTTCTCGAGCTACTGAATTTCCAGAAAATGTAAATCCTACTGAAGCTGTTAGTGGGGCTAATTCTGAACTCATTGTTGTTAAATTTAAATCACCTGTATAGTCATTTAATTCACTAGGTAAAGATCCTACAAAACTAAATGAACTAGTAAATAAAGATTGACTTGCAGCTGCCGTCATACCATACCCAAATAAGCCTGGTCCTTCTAAACTACCTGTGTATACATTTCCATTATTATTTCTTATTGAATGGCCCCCAAATACTCCATCTTCAAAACCCTTATCATTAGCAGTATATTCATAAAGTTTCATAAGTGAACCTCTATTAAATTTTACAAAATGAGATGGTTTAAGTGAATGTTTAACTGTTTTATCTATTAATCTTATATTTATCTCTGATCCTTCAAAAAAATCTCTTGTTATATATCGTTTAAAAGCTTTTTCTTTACCTACAGTTCCTGTTGTTATGTCTACTATGCTTTGTCTTTCTACTATTTGAACATCATCAGCTTCTACATCAATTAGTAATATTTTATCTATAGTAATAAAACTATGACCATTTATAGCTACTCTTGAAGGATCTTCATCTGCACCAATTACAGTTGTACCTACATATAATGCTGCTATTTTATTTTCTACTACTGGATTTTTACCAAAAGTAACATCTGTGTCTTTATATACATTTATACTGGATGCTTGAAGTTGTGTTCCTTCAGATCTTGATTTCCAAAACCTAGTATCTAATAGAGCATCATCAAATTCTACATTGTAACTTTGACTTACACCTGCATTAGATGGAGAAAAATATGTGTTATTTGGTGTTTGTGGCATAATTAAAAGTCTGTTTCTTTACCATTTCTTAATGTTCGGAAATACCTACGAGATATTTTTCCTTTAGTTGCATTCCCTAATAAAACATTTGATTTATGTGCTATATATCCATTAGGCTGTCCAGTAGTAGAGTGTGGTTGAATTGGAGCTTGTGATGAATGATTATTAGGGGAATTATTATCTCTTAAGTTAGGATCTGTATATAAATTAAATATGTTTATAGTTGTATTAGTTCCTTGTTCTGTTCTTTGTTCGTTAGTTAATGTAGGTAATAAATTATTAGTTGTTACTACTGAACTATTAGATAAATCATATAATTCATTTATTGATTCTCCTGTTACTTGTGCATTAATAGTTCCGTGAGAACCAGGTGTCATTGTTTGACCATCACTTCTTACAGGCATCGTTCTTTGGAACTTGTTTCTTTCTAAATAGTGGGGTTCTATTAGTAAACCAGTTTTAGTGTTTGCTTTCCAAGGTACCCACTTTTCTATTATTTTAAATAATGTGTGATCTACATATTGAATTAATTTTATATAATCCCAATAATTATATCTATGGTGTACTTTTTTAAAGTAATAGTCTTTTATTTCTTTTAAATCTGAATATTGAGAAGAAGATTGAGCTGATGGTAAAGGTGAACCTATATAATCATCTAATCTAAATGAACCTAAAGTATAAAGTATATCTTCATTTATTTCCATTGTAGGAGAAAAATGTATACCTAAATCACTAAAATCTTGTGGTTGTCTGTCTAACGTAGATGTTTCTCCTTTTGTAAAAGGTAACAAAATATCATCATCTACAGTACCTGTATCTATTCTGACTTTTTCACTTGACATAGATTTACCTATTGTGTCTGGTGTGGGTAAATGGTGGTCTTCTACTATTTCTTCATAAACAGTAGATGCATTAGATGCTGCTACTGTATTTGCATTTGTAAGTGAGGTATCTGGTGGGTGGTTTTCAAGAGTTTCTACATCTGTACTTCCTAATGGTAATCTAATAATTACATTACTAAATGAAGAAGAAATTGTATTACCACTATACATAAAAGGTTCAAGTGAGTGTTTTGTGAGGGTTGAATCAGTGAGTTCTTCTCCCCAATTTGATTTTAATTCTTGAATTGAGCCTTCATAATTACGAGCTCCACCATAAACGTATGTTCTTCCATTTAACGCAGGTAAACCAAAAGTAGATCCGTAATTATTTGAATCCCAAGTACCTGTGTATTTAAATGTATTTTTTAAATGGTTAGTTTGATAAGCACCAAAATTAACATCGGTTCCCGTTCCCATTAAATGTAAATTCCAAAAATCTCCATTATATAAAGGAAAATAAGGTGTTGAGGCTCGAACAGTAAATCCAGCACCTTGGGTTAAACTTATTCTACCATAAGTTGAGGCATCATTACTTGAACTTATATCATTACCTGTGTATTTTTCTAATTTTAATTGTAATCCACTACCATCAGTAGGAGAGTCTCCTAAACTTAAAGCTACACCTTCATTACCTTTTATTGGTTTAATTCTTAATTCAACAGATTTAGATGTTTTTCCTCCTATATTATTTCCTTTCCAAGGAAAACGAACCATATAATCAGTAGTGCCTACTACTGCTGTAGTTTTTAAAGCTAAACTTGATTTCTGATAAGTAAATGTTTTGTAAAAATCAGCTGGATCTATGTCTTTTAAAGCTAAACCTGTTATTGGTGTTGAACCCCCATATTCTTTTATATTTAAAATAGTTGAAGGTAAACCATAACAAGCCATTAATGCTTTAATTCCTCTTTCTGTTCCTTTAGTTTTTAAAAGATAAGGTGCATTATGATATAAACGTTTCCAAACTTCTTTTGTTATATCACTTTTAGCAATTGATCCTGCATTTGAAGCTGTTACTAGTGTTTGGTTAGCAGGTGTGTCATAAAATAAACTTCCTGATGTGCCTTGTCCTAATATGTATTCTATTAAGTTTGAATTTTCAAATTGGTCAAAAGCATCTATACCTAAAGCTTTCAATTGATGCCAAACTAAATCCTTTGAAATACCTCTTGTATGGTGGGTATTACTAGTTTCTGTGATGTGTTTTATGTAAGTCCATATTTGGTCAAAATGTTGACCTATCATGTCTACAAAAGACAAATAAAAATTATTATCCCCATTTTCTTTTATATGGTTAGGGATTAGTCTTTGTAAACTATATGGATTACTTATATCATATAAAGACGCTGAATGTAATTGTCCATTTGCTACCGATTCTCCATACCCTTCATCACCTAACCAACTAATTGCTTGAGCTGATGTTGTAGAGTATAATTGAAAAGGATAAGTTGTTGTAGATTTAGGCCAAGTGTATGGATTAGTTCCTTCTGTAAAATATAAGAATTTTTCATACCCATCAAATCCCTTTATAACATTTTGTTTTTTAGTATTTATATCTTCTTTATTAGTTAAAACAAAATTAGATGATGATGCATTACCTGTAATAGTATTTATATTTGCTGTTTGTTTATCATATAATTCTATTAAGCTTAATTTATATTTAAAGTTTTTTAATCTTTCAGCTGCACTACCAAAATGTACAAAATTTTCAAAATGAAAAGATCCTGTTGCTGTTGGGTCTATATAATCATATTGAATGTTTATAGTTTCTTTGTTTTCTAAATAACTTAATAAATTTTGGTAAGAAGAAGTTAAACTATAATTTAATATATTATTAAAATCTTTATAAGAAGAAGGTATACTATTATTAGTTCTAGTATCTATATTAAAATTAGGTTGTAAAAATATGTCTGGATCTTGTAAATCTTGGTCTAATTCTTGTTGTAGGTCAACAGTTAGGAATAAAGGATCTATTATATTTTCGACTATAGAAAATTTATCTACTATTGAAAGAGATTGAGGTAAAGGTTCGTATAATTTAATTAGTATTTCATATTTACTAACTATATCATTAAGTAAAACATTAATACCAACAACATCTTCATTATTAAATTTTAATATAAAGTCTTTAAAAAATGGCGAACTATCTCTTTCTGCTATATAGTTTTTTACTCCTCTTTCAAGAGATTGATTAGTAGTATTACTTGTTACTCTAAGTTCTCTACGAGAAGGAGATATTTCTTTTATATTAAAAGGTTGGTTACTCCTAAATATTTTATTTCTCTGTATTGATAAAATTAAATTAAATTTTCCAACTTCAAAACCATTTTCTTTTAAGGCTTTTTGGAAGTTAACTTTTAATTCGTCTGTAAGGTTATCTTTGTCTTTAAAAACTATTTGATAATTGCTTCTAGTAATATTAAAAGTAGATAAAAGTTCATTATTTAAACTTAATACTTGTAATTCTAAAAAATCTTCGTTTTTTCCAAAACGTTTATTTAAGTCTCTAAAGTCAATACCTTCTAAAGGTAAGGTTGAGGGGGATGATATGTTAGTAATTTTAAACATATATTATTAAATTATAAATTCATCTTCAAGTTTTAAGAAATCTAAATCTCCTAACATTTTTATAGCTTTATCTATTCTTTTTTCAACAAAAACATGATATTGTGAAGATGCATTTTCTACCCAATAAAATTTAGCATTTCCTGTTTCAAGTTTATCAGGATCTGTTGTCCATATATATCTTCTATAAGTATATTTTCTTTCATCTTTAAGATTACTTAATTTTGTTTGTAAACCAGTTGAAATTAATTCCAACCCTTCGTCGTATTCTTCTTGGTCATAACCACGAAGGCTATTTCTAATGTTTGTTGCTATTTCCATTCCTGAATTAATAGCATAAGTTGTCATCTGATTTGGGTTTGCAAACTGTAATACAAATGTACGTATATTATTACTTAATTCAAAAATTTCTTGGCTTAATCTCCCATTAATAGTTTCCTCTATTCCTCTTACTATATTATATACTTTTATTTGTCCTTGTATGTTACCTCTTCCATTAAAAGGTAATAATTCACCAGATTCATACTGTATAATAAAATTTCCATCTGTGTCTTTTTCATAATTGTCTTCTATTGTATATCCTTCAAATGGGGCCTTTTTTTCAAGTATTCTTATAAGAGATCTTATTTCTTCTCTATTTAATTCAGATGATATAATTTTTGAATTTAATTCTGTTAAGTTACTAGTAGGAGGGATAAAATCTTGTAACGTAGCGCCCCAATCTGTGTTTTCGTTTATTGCTGATGTTCCATGAAAATCTGGCCATTTAGGTAAAGTATCAAATGTTTGTTGAGAAACAAAAGTAAAACAATCTGAGTCTTTTAACAGTTTTCCATCATTATCTACAAACCCTAATGGTTTTTTAAGTTGAGTAAAAGGAGAAGGCGTACCCTGATTAGAACATTTTCTTACTCTTCCTTCTTGCATAATACCTAATGTTCCCATAGGTAAACCCGGTCCTTTACCTACTCTTACAGCTGTGCCATTAGGGAAAAGTGGATGTTCTGTAGGTATTTCTGCTTTTTCTGCTTCTATATCTACTATTCTTTCGATTAATTCGTCTATTTTTTCATCTTTAGGATCTATATAATCATTAAGATAATTTTTACTTTCTAACATTAAAGAAACATGTGAATCTTCTCCTATTTTAGGTATATCATAAAATAATTCACGATATAAGTTAAAAAATGTTTCGGGAGTTACACTGTCTTTTGTTTTAGTTAATTCTGAAAAAGATCTGTCTAATATTTGACTTGCATCAGTATTACCATAATGTCTTTTTTGTAATTCTACAACTTCACCTTGAATATCATATCTTTGTATAGGAGAAACTTCTTGGCCCGCAGCATCTACTGGGGTTTTTGTATCTAGATTTACTGGTTTATTATCTTCAAAAACAGGTCTAGGATTATATTGTTGTATGCTTTGATTTTTAGCCATTATCTAACTACTTTAAAGTGATAATTGTTATCGTATACTGTTGTTCCTTCGTTGTTAGTGTGTTTAAATAATAATCTATAATATCTTTCAGGTTGTAAACCATTCATAAATATTTTAAAGTACATACCATCGTTGTCAGCACTTAATTTTGTAAATGTAGTATCAAATGGTATAATTTCTTCTTCTGTGTGTGCGTCTCTTACACTATAATAAGATGCTGTTGTAAAATATCCCGGATTTAAATAATTTGATGATGATGCAAATTGTCTAACTGGATATTTATCTCTAACATGTATTCTAAATGTTGCTTCATCGTTTTGGTTGTATTCTTCTTTATTTCTATATAATGAAACACTTAATTCACCATTTTGTTTTGCAGATGATTGTTTAGCATGTGAACTATCGTCCCATTTAAAAACTAATCTTGGTGGGTAAATTGTATGTGTATCTACAGAAAAATATTTTATTTCACCAAAACTACTAGATGTATTTTGTTCTACAGAATCTGGTTGTTTTATTAAAAATCCATTATTAAATATCCCTGTAGGGTAAGTACTGTTTGCAAATAAACTTGCACTAAATTTTTGTACAATAGAAGTAACATTAATATTAGTGTCTAAAGAATCACTATTTAAAAATTGTTGTGATCCCTGAAAAGCACTACCTATATACCAAACTCCTCCTCCTTCTGTTATTCCACTTACATTTATACTTCCTGTGGTTCCTGAGGCAAAACTTGATGTAGCCCATTCTGTTTTTGAATTATCATTGTCTCTATATACCCATGAACAACCATTTGAACCTGTTGGTAAATTAGAGAATCTTCCTGTTCCTTCATTCCATGATTGTGATACAGCAAATACTTCTAAATTTAAAATAGATTCTAAATTTTTATGTTCTGACGATAATAATTGTAATGCTACTTCTGAGGTTCCATTATTAAACACAGATGAACCTATTTTGTTAGATATAGTAGATTTTATTTCTTCATTTTTAAATTTAATTAAAGCTCTTGAAGGGTAATATCTTGAATCTGAACTACCTTTTTCTTTAACAATTTCTAAAATTTCATCATGACCTGTGTTTAATTTAGTTCTGTCAGGATGACTGTATATTGTAGCGTCTTTTTCGGGAAATATAAAATAGTATGCCATATTAGTATGTTGTTACTCGTCCTTTAATGTCTGTATTTAAGTATTTTATTTCAAATATGCTTGGGTCTAAAGCAGGATAAATTACTCCTTTTCTTGTAGCCCCATTAAAATCATATTTGTATTGCGAATAACCTAAAGATGTTCCACTTTTATTTGTAAATGTTAATTTTTCTAATGATTGTACACCTGTTACTGTTGTTATTAAGTTAGATACTTCTGCTGTAATAATTGGTTGATTTATTTGCCATTTATCTATATTAAAATAATCTTGTAATTCAGCTATACAATTTAACATTACTTCATTATTATTATAATTAGGGAAAACTGTTATTTCAAAATCTATTCCAAAATTAATAATAAATGCGTTTTTAATGTTAATAGCATCTGTTAGCATTCTATATTGTTCGAGATATGTTTGTAAGTTTGTTTTAGTAGCTATATTTAAATTTGATAATTTTTTACTATTATCATATCCTAAAGTGTATAAATTTAAAGCTAATGGATTACGAATTCTATTAAATTCATTAGATAAAGGAGAAATTTGATCATCTTGAACTATATAAGCTTTAGCTACTCTACCAAATTTTGTAGGCATACTCATAGTTCTAATAATATAATCTTCTTTTGTTACTGTTCTTTGTTGAGTAGCAAATTGGGCTATTGTATTTTCTCTAATTTCTTCTATTGAATCACCATCACCACCACCTTTAGCAGCTTCTGGATTATTTATAGCTACTGAATTTTTAACAAAATTAAGTAGTGGACCATTTAAATTAGGATTATTAGAAGTAAGTAAAGTATCTATTGTATTAATTGTATTAGAATTTACATTAGCGTTTATCCCCCCTCCTACTACATATTTTACAGTAAGTGTTGTGTTAGCTGGTGTTTGGCCATAGGCTTTAGTCATTAAAAAGTTTGATGGGTCATAAGCTGTGTCTAATTTACTTCTTCCGTCTTTAATTCCTAAACCTATATTATCTGGGTTTGGTATTATTTGTTCATCTGCTTTATCACTATTACCTGCCCCAAATTGTATTTCGAGTTTATTATTCGCTTTAAATCTAGAAACGAATCTTCTTGATGATTTTATTAATTTTAATAAATATGGTGTTTCACCATTAAATCCTAAAAGTTCAGGATCATTTGCCCCTGTGTTTTCTACTTCTTGAAAAATTATATCTTGTGCTAAATATGGTACCTCATAATATTCATTACCATTTGAGTCTGTAATAGATTCTATTGATATAATATTATTGTCTACTAATGTTAATGTTTTAAATTTTTCAGCACTACCAATAGCAAATGTTTGTTCTTTAGTTTGACCTGATATAGCTTTAGTTTTCTTTTTTAAAAGATAATATTCTGGATTATCTGAACTATCATATTGGTAAATGCTAATTTCTGTGGGGTCAAAGCTTGAAGATACTTTAAAATCTACTTCATTATTAATATAAAAAGTAGGACCTTCAGTAGAATTGAAAGTTGAATTAGGGTTAATTTGTAAACAATAATCAAAATCAGGACTATAGTCTCCACTAGCTCCTGTTGAAGGTATTAATTGAAACACATCTAAATCAACACTGGAAGCTTCTATTACTTTAGGTCTATAACCCATAGCATAAGCTAAATTATATAAATTTTCTTTTTCTTGTGCTAATAATAAAAATGATTCTTTTAATTGAGTATCAGTATAATAAGATAAAACATCACCTACGTATGCCGCCATTTCCATAAACATCATACCAGGATTACCTTCACTAAAATCATTAAAGTTATTTGGAAAGTATACTTCCGCAAATTCCATTAATTGGTCTTTAAAAGAATTATAATCTTTACTTAGATATTTTATATCTTTATCTTGTGTTTTATTTGATACTTTACTATAAGCCATTTTAACTATAATTTATTTGTATTGAGTCTTCTGATTCATCTAATTTGATTGAATAAGTTATTATAATAGAAACTCTATATTGATCTATATCTTGTTTTAAAGAAATATCTGTTATTGTTATTTCGGGTATCCAAAATGCTAATTGACCATTTATATTTTCTTGTAATGTAACTTCATCTATACTATTTTCAAATAATTGACCTTTTAATCCAATCCCATAATCTGGATGATTTATTCTTTCTCCTGGTACAGTAAGTAATAAATTTAAAAAATTAGCTTTTATTTGTTCTTTAGCTGTTTGTGTACCTGAAGTCATATTTACATCATTCAAAGGAAAAGCAACCCCAATCCTAACATTATTATTAAGATCTAATGGATTTATTCTTTTTGTACTTTGAATTAATGGCATATATTATCTTCCTTTTTTCTTATCTATTGCTTTCATTAAACCACTATAATCTCTAGTAACTGCATTAGCTACTGAATCTGGCATACCTGCTGTTGACATAGGTGCACTTGAACTAAATGGATCACTTGTAGGGGCCATAGCTGTTTGTGTGTTAGTATCACCCATTGCTGTTTCGTTTAATAAGTCATTTAATGTACTATCACCTACAAAGTTATGTTTTTTTATAGGTTTTTTACCCATTATTTTTTCTTTTAAAGATGATTGTTGTGGAACTTCAATTTTTCTTTCAGTGTGTTCTACTATAGTTGGTTTTAATTCATCACGTAAATCTTCTTTAAGTGATTTAATTTCTCTGCGTAACGCATAATCGATTTCTTCTCTAACTACTTTTCTAATTAGATTTTCAAAAGTTTTTGCTTTCATGTTGTTAATTAATGTTTGTTAATAAATATAAAAAATTTAAAAATTAGTTTATCTTTGGTCTATATATTCTTCCTTCATCATTATCTCCATCTGGATCATCATAAATATAATTGCCTAATATATCATACTGTAGGTTTTCTGATTCATTAACTTGAGTATTTAAATAATTGTTTATGAGTTCTGTATTTAAAGATCCATCAGAATTTAAAATATTATTTATAGGAGTACATCTTATAATATATTCTTTATAAAATCTTTCTACTAAAG
>Ga0208434_1000932_pt1 | contig 12692 bp, 12 predicted proteins | sample 13_taG_FD_184086 | JGI IMG/M metagenome (GOLD analysis project Ga0208434, IMG submission 184086) | Marine viral communities from the Subarctic Pacific Ocean - 13_ETSP_OMZ_AT15268 metaG (SPAdes) (version 2) | ecosystem: Environmental > Aquatic > Marine > Oceanic | place: Pacific Ocean | collected... | reverse complement strand
CAGGGCAGAGGCAGCAAGCTAAACAACAAGCAGCTTATCAAGCACAGGCAGCAGCTGCGGAGCGTCAAAGGTTTCTACAGGAACAGACTTCTCTTCGTATGCGTCAAGCACAGGAGCAGGAAGCTGTAGGCCGTGAACTGGAGCAAGTAAGCAGGAAGTCGCAGGAAGCTTTAGCTCGTGCTAGAGTATCTGCTGGAGAAGCAGGAGTGGCAGGAGCATCTGTACAAGCTTTGATGGACGACTATGTCAGGCAAGAAGGAGGATACCGAGCAGCACTTCTAAGACAACAAGAGTTAGGACAAGTTGCTACAGGACTACAGCTTGAGCAAGCAGGGTTCGGCACACAGCAAAGACAGATCGGTATTAACAGACCTATTAATCGTCCTAGCGGTTTGGTGGCATCCCTCAGTGCTTTTCAGCAAGGTCTTGGTGGTTATGCTACAGGATTACAGATAGGGCAGATGAGAGGACAGAATGTTCCTTCAGTAAGCGGTGAGGTAAATTCTTTTGTTAGCGACCTATACGGATAACAACTATGGCTAAAGAACGAGTACAAGTACAAGGTATAGGAGGAGCCGTTCCCGGTATCTCTCCAACAATTCAACGAGGCGGTCAGTACAGCGTACAAGTACAACAAGCTGGTCGTAACAAGTTGATGGACTTAGCTGATGCTCTCGGTCAAGTTAACCCGATACTCCAGCAGTATGGTAAGTTACAGAAGGTGCAGGAGCAGATCGGTATAGACGAAGCGGAGCTTATAGAAGAACAGAACGTAACTAAAGAGCTAAAGCGTAGAGGCGGTAAAGGAGGTGGTGGTTTTGACCCGTTGGCTCGTTTTAACAGGGATAGGGCGTTTAGAGATACGTTGTTAAAGCGACATATCAATAGCACTATGCTGCCTAACTTAAACTTAAAAGCTCAAGACTTAATAGATGCAGAGAAGTACAAAACAACTGAGGAGTTTAACAACGCTTTAGAAGCTTCTGTTAATGAAGAGTGGGATGGTTTAGTAGGAGAAGTTGGAGAAGGTCTAGCTAACACTACAGCAGGTAAAGCTCTTTGGAGTTCAGTTACTGCTCCATATAAAAACGAATTAAGGCTTAAGTACGAGAAAGCTAAAGACGATGTAATCCTTGATAACAATGTACAGGAGCTTGGTTTAAATCTTTCTACAGCTACTAAGCCGATTATTGACCCTGCTACAGGACGTGTCACTCCGCTTGATACCTCTAACTTACAGTCTCTAGCTGAGATAGCAGATGAGCGTTTATCGGAGGACTTACCGCAATTAAGCAAAGCGGATCGCAGTAAAACTTTGGTAGCTGCTTATGCTACTCAATTAGATAATTTATACGCATCACAAAGATATACAGACGCTAGTAGAATGTTAGCTGTTATGAGAGCTTCTAAGGTTAACGGTGTTCCTATATTTAATACCACACAAGCTAAGACTGTTCTTAATCCTATTGAAGCTAAACTAAATAATAAGTTACTAAGTTTAGATGAGAAGCGTGATACTAAAGTAGGTAAGCGTTTTGCTAATAGAGTAGTAAGTGTTTTAGGGAACATAAAGAACATAGAGGAAAGAGATCAGTTGTCTGATATAACAGCGGAAGAAATAAAAGATTCATTCGCATCCCTAAATCCTAATTTAACTACGGAACAATTAGAAGGGGAAGTTGATGCTTTGTTTAACGGCACTGCCTCTCCTGTTCAATTATATAACCAACGTCTACGTGAACTAGCAAACTATAGTGGTGACGAAGGAAAACATTTATATTATGAAAACGTAGATGATATAAAAGAAGGTTATGACACAGCATTAAAATTTCCTTTTGATCCCATTCCTTTAACTAAAGAAAATAGAGATAAAATATTAGAAGAGTTTGTAAGGGATTACGGTAAAACAGGAAATGACGCTAAAACTTTTTTAAGTAAGAAATACAACAATCAAGTTAAACTGTTTCCTGAACTACGCACTAAATCTGAAGAACTTACAGCAGGAGAGTATATTAAAGACCAACCCTTATATACTGGAATAAAAGGTAGATTGACTAGCGATTTGAAGTTGGTTGATGCAGAGTTTGAAGACAATGATCTTGAGCTAGATTATGGTAATTTCCTAGGACGTGCAGAACCCGCCATACAAAAGAAACTAGAAATAAAAGCTAAAGAACTCGCAGGAACTCAGTACGACGAAACAAGAGACAGAACGCTACAATCACTTGCTGACGAGTTAATACGACAAGAGAAAGAACGTTACAAAGGTATTGTAGAAGCTACAGCTGTATCGTTTGGAATTGAAGCTATAACTAAAGAGGATAAGGAGAAACTAAAACCAAGCAAGGAACAAGGCGTTTTAAGAGGTAAGGGTGGTGTAATTTATTCCTCTCTTGACGAAACTAAAACAAGAAAGAAAACATCTAAATACAAAGCTGGTAGATTAGTAGCAACTTCTTATACATCAGGCAAAATAGATAGAGGTTTAATAAACGAAGAGAGAGAGGCAATGATAAAGAATAGAGATAGAAACGATTTAAAGCTATCTCTTGTTCGTTTTGGTTTCGAGGAATACACACCAGACTCTGCTCGTATATTAGAAAAGGCTGGACTCGATTTCATGGATGTACGACTGTTCGGTAGTATTCAGGAAAAAATAAATGTTATAGGATTGTGGAGACCTGTGTTAGATAAAGATGCGAGGAACGAAGACCTTAGTCTTGAAGAAAAAAAGATAAGAGATGAGTTTCAAAGTTTTGGAGTGTTTGATGACAACACTATGTTTCAATTCATGAGCAGTCAGGAGACATTTCTAAATGACTGAGGAGGAGTACAAGCTTTATAAAGAACAACTGCGGTCTAGGTTAAGTATTGAGCAGAAAGAACAGATTGATTCTCAGGTAGAAAAGATATCCCGACCTAAACCTACTGAAGAACCTGTAGTACAACCTACCACTACAGCAGTATCCCCCGAAGTATTAGAAGCTAGACAAATAGCAGAACAAGAACTTAGCACAGGTCAACATATCACAGGTACAGCCTTGGGTGCTACGGTTGAGATAGGCACGGGGTTAGCTTTAACGCACAAATTACACAGATCGCAGAAGTATCTACAGTGGTTTAACAATGCTAAAAGAGTGTCTACGGTGGGGATTGTATCGCCTGAACCCGTATCTACTGTAACAGGTATAGCAGGACTTGCTGCTTCTGAAGCTGCTATATGGGCTACTTCTAATTTAATAGGACAAAAGATAAGACAGGCTTACGGCTTACAAGACAAAGTATCAGGCGGTGAAATGATCGCTGCTTCTGTGTTTGGTGTAGGTCTTGTTACTAAAGCAGCTGATAAAGTATTTAGATTAGGGCCGGGAGTAGGAGCTGCTAATGCTTGGAAGGGGCGGGAGATGGTAGTTAACGGGGCTAAGACTTTTGTTAGTGGTGCTGCGTTAGGTGCTGCTGAGTCTGCTTTAAGACAGGAAATAGAGGCACAACTAAATGGTAAAGATAGAGACGAATACGACTATTTATTTTCTAGTTTAGCAGGTGGTACTTTTAATACGTTATTTTCTGTGTGGTCTCGCACAGGTAAGTGGGGCAGGAACAAAGCAACTGAAGCAGCGGAGAACGCTAAGTCTCGTATAGATGAAGACATCGAAGATATACGGAAAAGGTTGAGAGGTTTAGGAGGAAGAGGTAGAGGTAGTCGCTTTAAAATGGAGAAGGAGATAAGGAGCCTAGAAGAAAGTAAGGAACTCATAGACGACTCTATTAACGAGATCAAAACAGCAGACGAAGCTTTATCTAAACAGGAAGCAAATCCTAAAGAAGTAGGAGATATAGACGAACCTCTAATTAAGAAGGAAGAAGAAGTTGTTGAACCTCCCGTTGCAGATAAGGAAAAGCCAAAAGCAGAAGAACCTGAGTTACCTCGTTTTGTAGATGACGAGCGAGAAGAAGCTTTTGAGGTTTTGCGTTCTAGACTTTCTAAAATGAGCAAAGACAATATGTCTCAAGAGTCTGCACTGATAGAAAGAGAAGCTAAGAAAATATATAACCGAACATATACTAATTTAAATAATCAATTAAGAAAACTAGCAAAGAACGCTGACGATATAGAAGCTCTCGAAACTATGTTATCTGAAGTGCGGTTCTTTCGTAAACTTAATACTGAAGTAAAGGATATAGTTGAGACTACGGGAGGGCGTATATTACAAGCTGCCCGCAGGGATTCTGATAAGTATAGATGGTTATCCAAATATAGTTACCGTTCACGTTTAGAAGATGCTGCTTTAGGTAAATTAGAAATAAGCATTGAGGCTAAACTAGGTCGAACAACTATATCGGACGATCCTGACATAAAAGAGTTGTTCGATGATTTTGTTAAAGTAAAGCCACGTATTAAAGAAGCAGGTAAGGCTATTGATAAAAAGGTTACACGTAGAGCAAAGGCACGAGAGAAGAAAGAAGCTACTGAGAAACAGAAAGCGGAGAACTTAAAGAAAGCTTTTCAAACAAAGATAACAAAGCTTGAGAAAGAGCTAGATGAACTCCGTAAAAGGTTTGGTGACGACGCTGCATTAGACGAAGTTACTACTAAAGGTAAGAAGAAGCAACCGAAAGACCCAAAGGAAAAAGACTTAGAAGATCGTATTCGTTTCTACAAGGAAGCTGAAGCGGAGGTTGGAAAGATAGAGCAGTTAGAAGACAACTTAGCTAGGCTTGCTGAGGTCGAAGGACGGGGTGTTATCTCTGAATTAAGAAAAGAAGTCGCACCTAAACCTGAGTTACCTAGTAAACCTAGTAAAGTTAAGGAGTTACAGAAGAAAATAACTGCCTCTAAGAAAAGAATGAGGCAGAAGCTTGCAGATTTAGATCGTGCTGTAGTAAATGACTCAAAAGAAAAACAAAACAGAATGTTATATGATGATATGAATCAAGCATTCTTTGCAGCTCTTGAAGCTGATGTGGCTACAAAAGGCACAAAGTTTATAAGAGGCGTGAAACAAGCGAGACAGATGGCTTTAATCGATCAATTACCTTCCGTGTTCGCTGGTGTTCCTACTGGTATAGGTGCTGGATTTAAGCAGTTTTTTAGAATACCCTCAGCTTGGTTATCTAGTCTACCACAAGGTATGCCTGTCGCTAATAAGATGGCACAGATAGAAATGGCAAGTGCTTTTAAAATGTTAAGCGACACTAAAGGTTTAGGCGAAGCACTTCGTAGAACTTTTGCAGAGAATATAAGTGCAACAGATAGGAGAGCAGGAAGGCTTGCTGACGAAATAAGTACAGTAGGTATGCCTAGAGGGGAACACGCTTTGATAGCTAAAGCCGCTAGGGACGCTAAAAGACAGGCGGAAGCTGTGGATAATGTGGCTACTTCTTTAGGCGATTTTGTATTGATGGGAAAGTTTAAGCACATTTTATCATTAGGTGTGCGTGGTATTCAATCAGTTGATGAGTTGTTTAAGAGGCAAATAGTAAAGGCTCGTATATACTCAGAGTCCAATAAGAAAGCTTTACTAGAGTTTCCTAATGATGCTGATAAACAAAAACAAAGAGCAGAAGAATTATACAATTCAGCGTGGGTGGACAGCGACGGACTAGAAGTATTAAACGATACACACGAGTTCATGGACGAAGTAAATCAAGTTCGTGAAGAATTGTTATTCGCTAGTAACACTGATGAACTAGAAGATGTATATATTAACAGTGCTGAGAAATTAATTAATAATCTAAAAGATTTAAGCAATGACGATGGTTTATTAGGTTTTACCGTCAACGCTTTTTTACCTTATATTGGAGTTCCTATCCGTGCTGTTTACAGAGGTGCGAGGCTTGTAGCAGCTCCTGCTAAATCCGCAATAGGTGTTTTAGAAGTGACACCTTTTGAGTTACCTAAACGTATAGGAGAAACAGCAAATCCTTACAATAAGATGATTAGGAGTATACAACTTGAAATGGATGTAGTCAGTAAACAGTTAAATAAGACTGATTTAGATGAAGCTACTCTTAATAGTTTTAGGGAGGAATTTAATACGTTAGATAATAGGTTAAAAACAGCTTTAGTTAGAAGAGCTAAGTATAATAATGAACTTCTCACTGATGGGCTAATAGGAACTGCTATAGGTTTTATAGGAGGCCTAGGGGCTTTAAACGGTACAGTTACAGGATCACTAGCGTGGTTAACAGATGATCAAAGAGTTAAGTCGGGCATGGAATCCTTTAAAGCTTTTGGCAGTGATTACTCAGCTGCTTTGCCTTGGTCTTTTCCTCTTGCTTTATATGCCGACATGATGGCGTTTGAAAGAGTAAAAGCTATAGAAGAAGAAAAAGGTATTAAGATATTAACAAAAGACCAAAACAGATGGTCGGTGTTTAAACAGTCTTTCATACAACTCTCTAAAGCAATGCCTCTAGCCGAAGGTGTTAAGAACTTTGAGGAGATTGTAGGCGGAGAAGGAGAAGTACTTACAGGAGCTTTCACTCGATTGGTTGCTAGTTACGTACCTGTACCCGCACAAGCTCGTAAAATAGTACAAGCGGTCGAAGCAGAAGGAGACGCAGCTATAGCTGATTTAAGAGGGGGTACATTTTATGATAGAGTCATGTACTCTGTTTTAGGTTGGATGCCTATTAATAAAAAGACAGACCTACTAGGTAACGATAAAATATCTAATAAGACTTGGGTAACGGAAGCTGTAGTAAGGCAAGCACCTAGAAGACAAAAACAACGCACGGAGTTTGAGGAAATAATAGCAACAGATACCCACGGTAATATAAGAAGGAAACCATCGATGTTATTCCCCGGTGTACGTATGACTGACTTTAGAAACTCTGATGGAATGACATTATCTTATGCTTTTGATCATAGATTAAGAGACACGCAGGTCAGGGTGAAGGGCAAGAAACTGCATATTGAAGACGCTGTTTTTGATTTAATAGGTAGCAGTAGATGGCAGAAAAAGTTTGATAAAGGTTTCGTTGCTAGTGAAACTAACCCTGACGCACTTGTTAACGAAGGTTTAAAAGATTTAGATACACTACTTCATAAATTTTACAAACAAACACAGAAGGATATGTTGAAAGACCCTGACGTGTTAGACGATTTTATTAACAAAGAAGATGTAAGTTTATTCGATATAATGGAAAACTTAGAGATGAAAGCAGATGAAACTGGACGACCTGTTTCCATACTAGAAATACTTTCTGCTGACTAAGTGCTTGAACTCTTCGCCCAATAGACAATAATATAACATCATGGCCACCACTTACGTAGACTACACAGCGACAGCTTCGCAAACAGACTTTGCTTTTAACTTTGACTATCTGGAAGATGAACATGTAATAGTCGAGATAAACGGATCAGCTACGACTGAGTTCACTATTGTTACTTCACCTGCTAAGAAAGTAGTATTAAACACAGGAGCTACAGATGGAGATGTTGTAAGAGTTCGTCGTAAGAGTCAGCCTAATACTAACCTTGTAGATTTTGTAAATGGTTCTGTGTTAACGGAATCCGAACTAGACCGTGCTTACCTACACAATCGTTACTTAAACGAGGAGATAGCTGAGTTAAATGATTCATCGTTACAGATAGAAGCAGGAGGTACAGACTGGGATGCACGGAATAAGAAGATAAAGAACGTAGCTACTCCTACTCTTACAACCGATGCTACAACTAAAGACTATGTAGACGGTAAGTTTAACCAAGCAGCTAGTGGTGCGTCTAACCCTCCTCTTAAGTGGGTGTTTACAGGCACAGCAGGAGCAGATACTACTTACACTGTTACAGGTGCTGAGATCAACGGAGACACTGCTTACGATGTAAGTATTGACGGATCAGTTCTTGAGCCTACTACAGACTACACAGTAGACCCTAATACAGACACACTCACGATAAAGACCACTCTTACAGGAGGTGAAGACATTGTTATCATTCAGCGTGGGTTTGGTATACCGATTACTACAGGAGAGATAGGAAGTGCTCAGATAAGTGCTGACTCTATCACTACTGCTAAGTTAGCGGATTCTTCTGTTACTAGTGCCAAGCTTGGAGCTAACGCTGTTACTACTGCTAAGATAGAAGACGGGTCTGTTACTAACGCTAAACTAGCTACACCTTATGTACACCCTGACCACACAGGTGATGTTACTTCTACGGGAGATGGTGCTACGGTTATAGCCGACGATGCTGTCACTGCTGCTAAACTAGCTGACACTGCTGTTACACCGGGTTCCTATACAAACGCTGACATCACAGTAGACCAACAAGGACGGCTTACAGCTGCTGCTAGTGGTAGTGGTGGTGCTGCTGGTACTCCTAATTGGAATAGCGGGTGGGTAAATACTGACGGTACTACATCTGTAGCTAACGGGGCTACTCTTGATTTTACGCATAATTTAGGAACTGAAAACTTGATTGTACAGGTTTACATGGCTACTAGTTCGGCTGGAGCAGATTTAAAAAGCGTAGAAATTTTTAGAGAAGGGGGAGATTACGGCGGGTTGATTTCAAATGTAACAAGCACACAAGTGGAAATACAACTAGGTGCTAGCGGTTTGGCATATTTTACTTCTAGCGGTTCTATAACCACATCAAACTGGGGAACCACATACACACACATCAAGGTTGTAGCAAGTGCTAGTGCGACTGTAGGTGCTATTTCTAAATATAGCACAGGGTGGTCAACAAGTATACCAAGTGCTAATAGTGATGTTACTTACACTCATAATTTAGGAACTGAAGATATACAGTACAAAGTTTATGTTAGAGATAGTTTAGGTAATGAACACGATATAACAGGTGGAGAAATATGGAGTGGGGTAACAAATGCCGGTGCTTCTGTTGTTAATATAACAAGTACTCAAATTACAATTAGATATTTTAAAGAATATTTAGACTGGACAACTGCTGGAGCAACAACAAACCCAACTCAAAGAGCGTGGTCTACAGCCACTAACATCAAGGTAGTAGTAATAGGATAACGATGACTGAATCAATATCACATTTCTTAGACACTGCCTTAGCTGTTATCCTTGGTGTTATCGGTTGGATGATAAAGAAGTTGTCTGACCGCCTAGAGAACGACGAACGACGACTTACTAAGATAGAGGTTGAACTTGCTGCTCAGAACGAACGAGACATAGCTGTAGAGAACCGTATGAGTGGTGTAGAAACAGCTGTTAAAGAAATGAATACTAAACTAGATAGAATGTTGGAGATGCTTATTAAACGATGAAACAAGGACTATACGCAAACATTAACAGACGACGCAAGCTAGGCATCAGCCGTAGCAAGAAGAAGTCTACAATCAGTGCTAAAGCTTACAGCAACATGAAGCGTGGGTTTCCTAAGAAGAAGAAGTAGGAATGGCTAGGAGTGTATCGTTATCTTTAGGTAGAGGTGAGAAGAGTCGTAAAGGCGGTCTCACTGCTAAGGGTCGTGCCAAGTATAACAGAGCTACTGGCTCTAAGTTAAAAGCTCCTCAACCCGGTGGTGGCCCTCGTAAGAAATCTTTCTGTGCTAGGATGTCAGGAGTGAAAGGCCCGATGAAAGACAGTAAAGGCAGACCGACGAGAAAAGCGTTAGCCTTGCGTCGTTGGAAGTGCTAGTATGCCGTTACGTCCCAGACCAGTCATACACCCTCTTACGTTCCAAAACAGAACGCTGTCTGTAACTGCTGCTGCGGAAGCTAAACAGAACCAAGAAAAAGCGACAGCACTTGAACAGCAAGTAGAGTCTTTAGAGAGTGATCCATTTTTCGTTACCATTGATGGCGGTGGCCCTGTGTTAGAAGATACTGATATATTTGATGGAGGAAGTATAGATGCCTAGTTTTACAAAACGTATACAATTAAGACGTGGCACAGCGAGTAGCTGGTCAGACGAGAACCCTGTGCTGCTCGAGGGAGAGGTAGCTATTGAGCTAGATAATAACCGTAATCGTATCAAGATAGGTGACGGTGTTACTCCTTGGAATGCTTTGCCTTACTTCCTAGATGCTCGTGAAGAAGAAGTAGGAGATCATGACGAGTTCCTTGAAGGCTTGACAGGTGATCCGTGATGCTCTAACAAGAGTCGGATTTAACCTTAACAAATGAAACAGAACAATGAGTGTATGGTATCAAATGGGACAAAGCGTAAGAAACTTATTAATATCTCTTACTTCAACTAGCCAAGCTATATTGGACACTGAGAGTAACATAACTGCTAGAACTGACGACGACTTGGGGACTATGGCTTTTGCTACTGATACCTCTAAACTCTATGTTTTTACTGAGTCAGGATGGGTTCACGCACAATAAGTTTTGACTTACTTTAATCACTAACATAAAACATATTAACAACAACTATGGCAAATATACTTCAACAAATCGGACAGACAGTTAAGTCGAAGTTGGATGACAAGGTCGATAAGTCGGATGCGGTTACAGACTTTCTTAAGTCTATACTCGGATTCCCTGAAGACACTGTTGCTCCTTCGGTGGACACTTCTACAAACATAGCGGCTAGGACTAGCGACGACACAGGTACAATCATGTACGCTAGTGATACCTACGACTTGTATGTGTTTGACGGCACTAACTGGCAAATCTTTAACAACAGCTAAGAATGAGTACTATTACATTAATTGACGACAGCGAGCAATCTTCGCTGGTTACTAACGGTCTCGCTAAGAATGGTGAGATGTATTTAAAGAAAGCAGGAAGCACCGACGCTGGTTCTATTGTTGTATACGACAGTGGAGTGTGGAAAGGTTTTGCTAATGAAGCTGTTTCTTTTAGTAACGCCTATAGCGTAGATTTTGATGGTACTAACGATTATATATCCGTAACACAAGACAGTGCGATTAACATTTCGGGGGATATAACTTTGTCCGCTTGGGTGAATAGAACAGCAACAGGCAGCTACAACGCTATATATACAAAGCGACAGGTAGGCGGTTCGATGAATTACCAATTTATAATCAATAATTCTAATGGTCAGGTTGGTTTAGGTCATTCAGGAGGTTCTTGGGTGTACAATACTACTACAACATTAGCAACGGGTACATGGTATCATGTTGCTGTTACTGTTTCAAGCGGTACGGCTCAGTTCTATGTTAATGGAGTCGCTGAAGATTCTTTTACTGGAATCTCTATAAATGCTACTACTCACGATCTAATTATCGGTGCAACGGTTGGTTACAACTATTTTGGCGGCAATATAGATGAAGCTTCGATATTTAATTCTGCGTTATCTTCATCTGATATTACAAGTATATACAACAGCGGTACTCCTGCAGATATTTCTTCTTTAAGCCCAGTTGCTTGGTGGAGAATGGGAGATGACGACAGTGGAACAGGTACAACGGTCACTGACCAAGGAAGTGGAAGTAATGACGGTACACTAACTAACGGGCCTACCTTCTCCTCAAGCGTTCCTTCCTAACAATTAATAATTATGAGCGATAGACAATATGTTATAATAAACGCTGCTGATGTTTCATCCGTCAACTTTGACGAAGTGCTTGAGACTTCAGGAGATACACTAAGATACAATGTAGCAGGGGATGAAACCTTTGTTAAATACGAAGGAGCTAAACCTCGTTGCTTGTACGGTAAAGACACACTGAGTCACTCAGCTATGCTTACTGTATTAGCAGGAGAAGCTTGGACTGCACCAATGGAGGAAGAATAAATCATCATGGCTAAACTAGACTTAATTACATCATCCACCCGTCCCGCTTCGCCAGCTGCTGGTAAAGCATACTTTGAGACGGACACTAATAAGATTATCGTGTGGGACGGTTCTGCTTGGACAGAGATTGTTTCGGACGGTACTGCGTAAATACGACGCTTTATTATAATCACTAACTAACTAAATACTAATAATATGCCAGATACATCATCTATATTCTATCAAATTGGTCAGTCGACCAAGAGTGCTATTGCCGTTGAAACAACACGTGCGGAAGCTGCTGAAGCGACGTTACAAACTAACATCAATTCGGAAGCCTCGACCCGTGCAAGTGCTGATACAACATTGCAATCCAACATCGACAGCGAAGCTTCAAGTCGTTCATCTGCTGACTCTACCTTACAGAGCAACATTGACACAGAAGCAAGCAGCCGAGCATCCGCTGACTCCGCTATCCAATCCGAGCTTGACGCTACTCAAACTGGTGCTGGTCTTGGTGCAGGTGGTTCGTACTCCGCTAACTCCTCCACCAACTACATTACTTCTGTAAGTACTTTGGTTGGAGCTGACGAAGCTCTCGACGCACAGATCAAAACTAACGCTGACGCTATCTCGTCTGAAGCAAGTACTCGTGCATCTGCCGACACTACCCTTCAGTCGAACATCGACAGTGAAGCTTCCACAAGATCCAGTGCTGACACGACTCTCCAAAGCAACATTGATGCTGAAGAGACTGCCCGTCAAGCCGCTGACTCCACGCTTCAAACAAACATTGACGACGAAGAAACAGCCAGAACTTCCGCTGATACGACTTTACAGTCCAATATCGACGCTGAAGAAACTGCTCGTATCGCTGCTGTTAGTGGTGAAGCTACTGCTAGATCTTCTGCTGACACAACTCTTCAGTCTAACATTGATGCTGAAGCTTCGACTCGTGCAGCTGCTGTTTCCAACCTTGATAGCACAAAAGCTAATCTTGCTGGTGCTTCCTTCACAGGAGACGTAAGCG
>Ga0208434_1000931_pt1 | contig 12728 bp, 16 predicted proteins | sample 13_taG_FD_184086 | JGI IMG/M metagenome (GOLD analysis project Ga0208434, IMG submission 184086) | Marine viral communities from the Subarctic Pacific Ocean - 13_ETSP_OMZ_AT15268 metaG (SPAdes) (version 2) | ecosystem: Environmental > Aquatic > Marine > Oceanic | place: Pacific Ocean | collected... | reverse complement strand
TTATGTTTACGGCATGATGAAAGAACTAAACTGGTCTGTTATTGAAGATAGAGTTAAAAAAGCTGATAAAATTGCAAAGATCTTAGGATAGTATTATGTCTAGAAAAAATTTTTTAAATGAAATAAATAAAATGACGCGCAAAGGTGTTTATCCTTCACTTAATATTCTATTAGAAGAAAAAGATGAAGATGCTATGGGAGGAGATAATCCTTTTGGTGACTCTGAGAGTGGTGAAAGTGAAGAACCTGAAGGTGAAAGTGAAGAAGCTAGTGAAGAACCTGAAGGTAAAAGTGAAGAAGATGTCAATGCAGACACTATAAAAATGGATCAGCTATTAAAACAATTAAAACAATATGAAGATGCAGAAAGCAAGAGAACAACACCTACAAGTGTGGAAGCCGAGCTTTTAAGTATGGAGAGTTTAAATTTGTTAGACTACATGCTTATAAACGAAAGTGAAGAAGATCCGCAAAAATTATTTGATAAGTTAAGTAAGTCTATGGAAAAAAATAAAGATACAATTGATAAATTTGGAGCCTTTTCAGCAAAAAAAATCAATGGCATTGACTTAAATATTGATGATTTAGTTTTACAAGCAGCTGAAGATGTATCAAACTTTTTTAGCAAGGAAGATCCTGCTTCTATAATTGGTGCAAGATATTTAAAGAAAATAAGAAAATTAGGGAATATTCCTGATATTGAAAAATCACAAGAAGAATTTGTAAGTAAATTACAACAAAAGCTTGACAAGGGTAATGTCGACAATGTTTTGCCTAATAAATATTCTGTCAATAGTATAGAAAATACTGACTTTAAAAATGCAAAAGGTGGATTTAACAGAGGTTAATTTACTGTTAAAATTATTTTAAACATTTAGGTAGTAAGATGGCAAACAAAAAAATGACCAGTCAAGCAAAAAAAGCTGCAGGTATTAATAAGTCTGTTCATATTGAAATACACAATAGCATTCACAAAAAGTTAAGAGCATTATTGTTTTTAAAAGAAATGTCTTTACAAGCTTTTTTTAGACTTATGGCTGAATCTTTTGTTAATAATGACGACTATATAGAAAAGTTAGTGGATCAAAGAGTAGATGATATAAAAAATAAAAGACTTGATCAATTAAGAAACATAAATAAAAGCGAGTTATATAATGCTATTGAAGAAAATTCACCGTTTAAAAAAGAAGATTAAGTCTCATATTGAAAACATAGACTTGTTTGATTTTATTGTTGAAGATAATAATGAAATTAGAAAAGAAATAAATGAGTTAAACAAAAAAATCTGTGAAAAAGACAATGAAATAAATGTTTTGCATAAAAGATTTTCTGCTCTAGAAAAATTAAACTTTGCTTATTCTAAAGATATTCTTCTACTTTCAGAAGCAGTAGCAGAGCAATATGAATTACTTGCAGCATTTGTAAATAAAGAAATGCTAATGTACCCAGATGATTTATTCGACCTAGAGCATGATGAAAAGAAAAAAAAGAAGAAAATTGTTCATTAAACATTATTAAGAACTAACTTAGCATAGTTATTACTGTTAAAATTAAAGGTATGATATGAGCAATTTAAAAATAAAACATGTTAAAAACTTAGCTGTGTCCTTGTTGTTTGAGAACAATTTGAATGAGTTTAGACTTCCTTTAGATCATGATATGGATGCAGGAAAAAACATGAGACATAACATGTTTGATAGACCAGCAGCAGAAATTGACGGTCAAAACAACTATAACTCTGTTGCTGATGAAGAAGACATTTTTGATCTACCTATTACAGCTAATGAAATTATGCCTGTAATTCATATGGAAAAAATTGATGCAAATAGCATAGAATCAGATGTCTACACCCCAGCAAATGCTGACGAATTAATGCGAGCAACTCAAACTTTAATCTATAATAACAAAAAAGATATTGGTGATAAAGAGATACAACAAGTTTGGTCAACTTTAAGTAAAATAATTGACAAGGTAAAATAATGATTAAAAAACAAAAGCTTATGAAAAGAGTAAGCAAGCTCTTAGAAAACAAAAGTAACAAGTTTAAAAGAAAATACTTTTTACTTTCAACTTTAGCAAATACAGATGCAAGAAAAAGTAAACATATTGTTTCTGAAGCTGAATGTTATGCAAACGTTTTAATCGAGACAAATGGCGAAAAACCTTCAGAAGAGTTTTTAATAAAACTCAACGAAGATGCCTTAAGGTTTTCAAACAAGAAAAACATTACAAGAAGAATACAAACTATTAAAAACTATAATGACATGTTAAATTCAACAAATAGATCACTTAAAGAGTCTATTATTGAAGAAGAATTAACAAGTATTACTAGTAATGATTACAAATTAAATGAAAAGCTTGTAGAAACGCTATTTGAATCAATCGAAAAAAAGATTTGTCTTCTGATAGAATCAGACGAAGAAAACGAAGTAAATAGTTTTGAAGAGCTTGAAAAAATTATTGATGATCAAGAAAAAGGTTTTGAAGACTTAGATGAAGAAGACTTTGAGCAAGAAGATGATGTTGATGATAGTGGCGTAAATCAGATTCAAGACATGGAAGCTTTTAAATCAGATCCTAAAAAGATTAGTTTAAAAAAGATGGGCATTGAAAGAGACAAATATGTCCCAGGCGAAAGAAAAGCTAGACTAACTGCTTTAGAAAAAGTAGGAAAACAAGCAATTGCAAGAATTCAAGGTTTATCAAATATTGCAAAAAGAAAATTTGACATCATTCGTCAAATTCATTTTTATTTAAATGTTCAACAAAAATTAAATCTTGCAAAAATACAAGGTCAAGGAAAAGCTGACTTAACTCAATCAAAAGAAAGATTTTCTTCTAGACCTAGCGGTTTAACAGATGATGAAGTTAATGTGTTAAGAGATCGACTTGATAATATCCTTAGACGACACGAAAACTTTGAAAACTTAAATCTTGAAGATGATACAATTTCTGAGAGAGAGCTCGTAACAATCTTGTTTAAATCAGCTGGTGATAAGTACGAAGATGCAAAAGACTATTTGATGTATCTTAATAGACAAATGCCTCTTGACGGTGATGATAAACCTCAATTAGAAGATGATAAAGATTTTAGTGAAGAATATCAAAAAACTGTATCAGACTTAGATACATTAAAAGCAACAGAAGATAGCGAAGATTTTGACAGTGATTATGTTTCAGCAGAAGAAGCTGCAAGACAAGCACAACTATCTGCTGAAGAGCGTAAAAAAGAAAACGAATTACCTGTACCTGAAGAGATGAGTGCTGAGCAAGCTTTCGGTATGTTAGGTCAATCTTTTGGTAGTTATGATAAAGTTAAACAATCACTTAGTAAAATAAGTCCAGAAATCGCTAGAATGGTTGATGATTCTGAATTTACTTTATATGACTTAGAAGAAGAGCTAGCTAAGATTCAAGATACAATAGACCCAGAAGAATTTGAAGAGCTAGAAAGTCTTATTAATGCTATTAACAGTAATGAAACTATTAATATTAAAATTCTTCCGCCTAAGAGTAAAGCTGATATTAGAAGTGAATTATATGATACAGCAGCAACCCCTGAAGACTTTGCATACTTTGTAAGCAAGTTTGTTGATACAGATAAACCTTTGACATTAAGAGACTTAGGTGCTTTAGTATCTCACGGAGAACAAGGTGTAGCATCAGATGCTAATGCTGTAAGACAAGCACTGACTAAAAACTGGTTTAGAGCTATGTTCTTTTCTTTTGATGATGAAAAGAAAGCAAACATATATGCAACTTTAGCTGATAAATGGTTTTATGCACTTGAATTATCAGACTTGTTTAAAGATGATGTAATTAAAATCCCAGGTAGAAAAGACTTAAGTGGATCAGGTGCAGCTAATTATTTTGATAGAGTCAAGAATATAATGTTGAGACCAAACAATATTAAAAAGTTTTTAAATGACGAATTTGAAATGAAAGCGCAAGACTTGGCAAGTAAAGGAAGACAAATTTCAGATGATGACGTTGAAAAAAATGAAATTGTTGATGAAATGCTTACAGGTAAAAATGGATTTAGAGTTTTTGCAACATCTTTAATGAAAGATTATTATACAAACAATGTATGGAATCAGTGTGAGCAAGACTTAGCTTACTCAATTAAAGAGTATTTTACTAAACACTACTCTTCTTCTAACATAGGAAAAGATTTACCAAAAGGTCAGAAGTCTAGAAAAGTCAAGAAAGAGCAAGGTAAGACATTTTTTGATACAATAATTTATGCAGTCATGGGAAGAACAGGAATTAAAGACAGCAAAGGAACATTAGCAACTCCAGACAAAATGATAGAGCAAAGAAAAACTGCATTTAGAAACAAATCAAAATTCTTAGATAGAGTTGCTAAATTTAATGCAGAATTCCCACAAAATAGATTAGTATCGATATATGGTGCAGGTTCTAGTTTTAATGAAAAAGACTTAGACAAACTTATCGATGACATGTTTAGTCCAACTGGACAGATCGGTGAAACATTTTCTACTTTTCAAAAAATGTCAGACGAAGAATACAATAAGTTTGTTAGCTGGGTTGATGATTTAAAAGAACAAGACATAATGTTAGCAGCTTCTCAGGCTTTAATATTAAGTACAGCTAGTAATGCATTAGATCTTGACGAGTTTATGAAACCAAGCATGATAAAATCACGTACATTAGAAGCTCAAGGTAGACTAAAAGAATACATGAAAGCTTATAAAACTCAAATAGATGCACAAAGAAAAAATCTAAAGATTGAAGATGCAGAGTATGTTTCTTATCAAGGACAAAAATGTGAAGTTGATGATATTGACATGAGTAAAAAGATAATTCACATTTACTTACCTGATGATACACTTGTAAAGGTACCTTTCGATCAAGTTAATTTAGTAAAATAAAGTGAGAAAATAATGATGCTTCAAGTATTAATGGAAAACTATTTAAGTAATAAACCTGTAGAACAAAAAGTTACTAATAAAATAATACCTCAAGGTGAAAACCCAATTGAGGTTAAAGAAAGCAAGTGGCAGATTTTTGAAAGAAAAATGCAGAGAATATATACTTTTAAAAAAACAAGAACACAAGAAGCATTTGTAGTTGACATTTTAAAATATAGAAGAGAATGTGATACTGAAGTTGAACTACGTTTAAAAGATAATCAAGTAGCCATTATAATACATGCATTGTCTCCACAAGTTTCTGAGATTGAAACAGAAGCATCACGTGATATTGATAAGATTAGAAAGGATGTAGCATATTATTTTGCTACATAGTTTAAATTATGTTAAGTGATAGTTTAAGAGAACAAGTAGACACAGCAAGCAAAAATATTTTCATGTCTAAAGAAATATCAAGTAGATTTGATACTGAAAGTGTGAAAACAAATACACTTAGATTTAAGATTTTTTCTAAACAGGATTCTTTTGAATTTGGATTAGAAAAGTTTAAAAACAAAAAGTCCAGTTATTTAATAGCATTTGAAGTTTCTAAACAAGAACTTTCAAAATATCTTAACACTAAAATTGAAAAAATTTCTTTATTGTTTAAAGATGATGTTCTATTTTCTTTAAATACAAAAAAACTATTCTTAGAATATGCTATTGTAAAAAAAGATATAGATAAATATATGTTAAAAATAAAGATACAGAAGGAGAACATAAAATGAATTTTGAATTTGAAAAGTTTGTAAGTGACTTGGAAAAAAGAGAGAATCATATTAAAGAAGAAAAAAATGTAGCAGAGCATATCATCGATGAAGATCAAAGAAGAAGACAACGTGCACGTCTTTATCATGAAAGATGGCAAAATCAAATTAAATGGGAGCAGCAATAATGGCAACATCAATATCGAACTTTGATTTATTTTCTATTGTTGAAAATTTAATTAACGAAGAACAAGTTCCAGCTAAAGTTGAAGAAGAAAAAACATCACAATTTATCGAAGACGCTGAAGAATTGAATATAAATGCACCTAAAAAGTCTAAAGGGAAAAAGAAATCAAAAAACAATGATGCTAAAAAAGAAGATGAAAACCCTGATTTAATAGACAGTGAAGAAGAAGATAGCGAAGAAATAGAAACACCTGATGAATCTCCTTCTACACTCAAACTTGCAGATGCACTTGATTATAAAAAGTTTGTAGACGATCTTAACAAGTTTAGAGCTGCACATTCATTTGATGATGAAGAAATATCTGTAGAATTGAAAGATTTTTTTGAAAAATTAGAAGATGACGAGAAAAAAGTATTTCATATTATTTTAAAAGGATTAATCCAAGTTACATTAATGGGTGTAGATGGCAAAACTGCAAGAACACCTTCTGAGCTTAAGTTTTCAATTAAAAAAACAGGTAGCGTTTCATCTGAAAAGAGAAGATCTATGAAAAGAAAAATAGATATTTCAAAAGAACTTAACGACAAAGGTGTTGAAGATAAAAAAGTAGATACTAACACACCTATAAAAATAGGTGAAAGCATTCAAGAAAAATTAAGTATTATTAAAGTTCTTAATGAAAATAGATAATGTCAAGTCTTATAGATATAAAACATCCGTATCAGATTAAAGATGTTAAATCTATAGACGAATACCTTTTTATTTTAAAAAATATCTTAAGAACAGCATCAAAAAAAAACTTAACTGAAAAACCTCCAGGATTTAATATTCCAGTTAGATGGTCATCTTTAAATAAAAGTTTTGTTGTTGACTTTGGGACAAATAAGCAAAGAGACATATCAGGTGTTAACTTAACTAACCTAAGTTTTTATTTTAATGAAGGTACAGATATTTTTAATAGTATTATATTCCTTTTTAATAAAATAAAAAACAGCATTAACCACGAAACTGTTTTTGAACGTTATAAGCTGAAAAAGAATGAGAATAGATTTTTTAATTTTGTAGTTAATCAAAAAACAATATATCTCACAGGTTTATATAATAGATGTCAATCTAAAAAAAGATCAGGTATTTATTCTCCTAGTAATAAAAAGTCATTATTAATAGATAATTCTATAGATTTTTTATTAAATGTACAAAAAAATCTGTCTTTTATAACAATTCCAAACATTTACAAAATGCAAGAAAGCTATTCATCTTTATACTTACAATTTTTAGATGAATTAAATAGTTTAAAAATTACATTAAAAAAAGATCAAAATACTGAATTTTTTGTGTCACTTAAAGATGTACCTAATAATTCTAAGCATATTAAAATAAGTTTAAAAAAATACATTCAGATTTTAAATCACGAATTGTTTATAGATAGTACAGATTTACTCTGGTTTTTTGTTTACCATGTAACGTTATTGTTTAATCATAAAGTAATAAAAAGCTTAAACAGAAAAAATGTAGAAAACTTTTTATTATATGATAACATTAGCAATGAATTTATTAAGATTGTAAAGAAATATAATGTTGAAAAAATAGATGAGGATAAAATAAAAAAAGAAACATTCTATCCTCCTTTAATGCCTGTGAGTTTTTAATGGATAAAAAAATAAGAGAAAAAATACAAGATTTAATGATTGAAATTGGTGAAGTGTATAAGGAAAACGATTGGTTAGTTGTTAAGAAATATATATTAAAGTTCTCTAGTCCTAAACATAGAAAGTTTTTTTCTACAAGAGATCATAAATCAAAAAAACAAACATTAAATAAATTTGAAATGAGTTTAGTTGATTTTTACGAAAATAAGTTTGGAACAAGGTTGTATATTGATGAAGAAAAAAAATTATAAAATAAGAATTACTAAAAACAAAATAACAAAAAAAGAAAATCAGCTAAATGAAAATGAATATGACTTTACTGGTGACTTTAAAGGTATGATCGATTCTTTTATTGATAGCGCAAAAATGGCAGCATTAACTTTCAAAAGAATGTTTAAAGCATCTGTTTTTGGCGTGAAAACTTTAAATGCACTTAGGAAGCTAGATAAAGATGCAATGAATAATCTTAGGGGTGATTTCCTAGTTGAAGATGAAAGAATGAAGCAGGAGCAAACTAGTCTTATTAATGCACAGCCTGGAACAAAAGATTTAAATAAGTTTTTAGCAATGACTAGCCCAGGTGTTTTGTTTTTTGATAAATTAATATTAGATCCGAACAAGAAAGATATTGTAGATAAATTTAGAAAGACTTTTGGAATAACAAAAAAAGACAAAAAAAGCAAACAACAAAAAGAAGTAGCATACTATAACTTTTTAATGAGAGTAGTAGAAATAACTCATAACGCAAAAGTAGATTTAACTACAAAAGAAGACTTAGAAAAAAATATAGTTAAAAAACCTTCTAGTACTGTTTATAAGATGACTGATGATGATGTCTTTAAAAAGGCAATTGCATATATTGCAAGCTTTTATACAAAACTAGATTATAAAATTGAAGACAATATATATTTTGAAATATCAGATGAGTTATACGTTTCACTAAAAATGATTCATGATGCTAATAATCTTAACAAAAAAGCAATTATTAATCACTTAAAAGCAAAAAACTTTGAAAACGATTTCAATAGAATAACAAAAGCCTTAAAAAGTGGTCAAATGAGAGCAAGATTTAATAACGCAATTAAATCTTTTGATTATGACGGAAAACTTGATAAAGCAGAAGTAGCAGAAAAAAAAGCTCAAGAAGCTGCAAAAGCAAGAGAAGAACAAAAAATAGAAAAAGAAAAAGAATCTCAACAAAATGATTCTTATGTAATTCAAATTAAGTCTAATAATATACTTTTAAAAGAAGAAGAAAGTAAAGAGTTAGGTGAAGAAGAAAAAGATATTGATTTTAAGTCAGACATGGAAGCAAGTTTTAGTTTGTTTGATTTAATAACACTTTATTTGTATGTAGAAAAAATGAAAATATTTATTGAAAGAAACACTATTTTTACTAACTTCAATAGTGCATTTATTAATACACTGTATAATGAAAAAACTATTAGCGAAAATTCAATAAAGACTTTAAATGATCTTAGAGATAAAATAATTTCAAAATCAAATTTAATTAATAATACTATTGAAGAATACAATATTCTAGTAAACGAATACAACAGTAATGAAGGAAAAGAGTCAGGTATTAAGTTAGAAATATTAAGCTTAATAAATAATGACAAATTTACAAAAACTGTCAATGAAACTGGCAAAAAAGCTTTGAGTTCTGCTACAGAATTTAAAAAAGCCTTAGAAATGAAATACGATGATTTGATATCTTCTGATAAAAAAGAAAGTAAAGTTTTTAATGCAAATCTAATTCTAGAACAAGAAGGAAGTAGTGCTAGTGAAGAAGATAAAAAAAGACTAGAAGTAAGTAATTCATTATGTTTAGAGTTAGTCGATGTTTTTAAAAGCCTTGAAAAGATTGATCTTGAACCTTATTTTAAAAATCTAGTAAAAGATTCACAAATTATTAGTAAAAGAATTGATGAAAGTCATTTGAGTAAAGGAAGTAAAATTCTAGCTAAATTTAACATACCAAAAAATTATTTTTCAAGTCTACAGAATGAACTATCTAAAATTGGAAAAGAGATAAAAACATACAATGATTCAGATAAAGTAATAAAAGATTTTATCAATCGAGAAAAAGAAATAGAATCTGAATTAATTAAATCTCTCGAAGAATCTCTTAAAGCATATCAACAAAGTAAAGATAGTGATGATACTGATGATAGTCAAGAGAGTGAGGAAGAGGAATTTAGTGGAAAATTTACAACAACAATGATAAAAAGTAAAAAGGAAGATAAATGAAACAGAAGTGGATTCCAGAAATATTTTATGAAGAAACAAATGAAGGACTAACTAGAGGACTACCTTTTGTTAATATACCTCAAGACAAAGTAATGCCTTCAGCATTATTTATATGTGAAATAAGAGATGCTGAAGATGACATGAAAGATCTTGCAGTTCATATGTTTGCTAATATGACTGTACTAAAACAAGAGCTAGATGAAGAAAGTTACAATAAAGTTAGATCTGCGTTAGGCTTAGAAGATTTAGCATCTGCTACAGAAAAAGGTCAAAAGATTACAGACGAGCTAACAAAAATAAGTAAACAATAATTTGTACATTATATAATCACTTATATAATAAAAATTAAAAGTGAGATATAATGTACAAAGTAGGACAAACAATATATACTATTTTAGAAGACAAATATAAAGTTGTGCCTCTAAAAGTATCAGAACAAATCATAACTAAAACTCTAGATGGTGAATCTGTTTCTTATAAAGCTATAATGCCTAACAAGAAACTTTCTAAAATAGATCTATCTAAACTAGACAACGTATATACAGACATAAACATTGTTAAGAATTATATGTTGCAAAACGCAGAAGCAGCTATTAATGATGTTCTAAAAGAAACAGTAACAGTAGAAAACAAGTTCTTTAAAATAAAAGAAGATAATATTGCGTGCATTAATAAGTCTAATGATAATATAATAAATTCATTACCACCTCCGATAAAAGATCCAGATGAAAAAATCAAGGTCGAATTAAGTGATGGTACAACAGCAAATTTAAATATTAAATCAATAGAACAAGTATTGGATCAAAAAAAAAATGAGAATATTAATTCTTGATGGCTATAACTTAATTTATAGAGCACGATATAGTGGAATGAACAAAGGTGACCATTCCGTAATTTTTAACTTCTTTAGAAGTCTTAGACCTCTAGTTGAAAAGTTTAATCCAGACGTTGCTTATATGGTACTAGAAGGAAAGCCTGTAAAGAGACTTTCAATTGACCCAAACTATAAAGGGCAAAGAGTTTATCATAATGATGATAATTTTAATGAGCAAAGAAAAAGTATTATTTCTATTTTAGAGAATTTCTATCCAATTAATATTGTAAAGCACAACGACTATGAATGTGATGATGTTATTGGATATTTGGCAGACAAGCATAAAGCTGATAGTGATGTGACAATTATATCATCAGATACTGATTTTATCCAGTGTATTGAAGACAATGTGCATCTTTATAATCCAGTACGTAAGAAGTTTATTGAAAAACCAGAATATGATTATGTACTCTGGAAATCATTAAAAGGCGACGCATCAGATAATATTGACGGTTTCGTTGGTATTGGTGATAAAAAAGCAAAGAAGTTATGTACTAATCCAGAAGCCTTAGAAAAATTCTTATTGGAAGAAGGAAGGCAAGATAAATTAAATAGAAATTTAGAAATGATTCGTCTACACGATTTAACAGAAGATGTAGATGGAATATTGCATTATCCAAAATTACATGCAGAAAAATGGCAAGACTTAAAAGACTTGTTTGCTAGTTACGACTTTAGTTCTATGGTAGGTAAAGAAACTTCATGGAACAAATACACAAATACATTTAACCAATTATTTCAGGAGAAACAATGACAACAATTACAGACGAAATACAAAGAGCATTAAGAAGCAATAATATAATTTCAGGTGAAGAAGTAGCTTTACTATCAGGCGATTTATATCTTGCTGAAAATGTTTTAACAAAAGAACGAAGACTAATTCCTGACAGTCAAATTAACCAATATATTTCTATGAATACAATTCAAGAGTCTACAACCAAGTCTCAACTCTTAAAGGGGTAAAATGTCCGATTTAATTTATTTTGATGCACAAGCGCAGAATTCTTTGAAGTCTGGTGTTGCTAAGATGTGCAATGCAGTTTCTTCAACTATGGGACCAAGAGGAAAACTTGTCCTTATTGAAAAGCAAAACGAACCACCACACTTAACCAAAGATGGTGCAACAGTCGCAAAACACATTAATTTAACAGATCGTGTTGAAGCATTAGGTGCAAGATTATTAAGACAAGCATCTGAAAATACTGCAACAGTTGCTGGTGACGGAAGTACTACTGCGACAGTGCTTGCTAAAGAAGTTTATTTTAAAGCATCACAAGCACTTCAAACAGGAGTAGGTTCACCTTCAGAGTTAACAGGTTTAATTAGTGAAAAAGCAGAAGAGATTATTACTTTTTTAGAAGATAAGTCTAAGAAGGTTTCTTCTAATGATGAAATTAAACAAGTTGCTACAATCAGTGCTAATGGTGATGACTACATTGGAAAGTTAATTGCTGATGCAATGAGTGAAGTTGGATCTAGTGGTTTAGTAACAGTAGAAAAATCTAAAACAACTTCTACAGAATTAAACCTTGTAAGAGGAGTAAAGCTTGAAAGAGGTTACATTTCTCCTTACTTTATTACAGATACTGAAAAGTCTAAGACTATTCTAGAAGATCCAATGATTGTTATCTTAGGATGTAAGTTAAACAGTCTTACACAGATTTTACCTATCTTAGAAAAAGCACATCAATCAACTAAGCCAGTATTTATCATTGCTAATGATTTTGATCAAGAAGCTATTCAAGCTTTGATTGCTAACGTTTCAAAAGGTCTATTACAAATCTGTGCAATTCGTTCTCCTTTTTACGGTGAGAAAAGAAATCAAATCTTAAATGATTTAGCACAGGCATTAGGTACTAAAGTATTCCATGATTTAGAAGAGAGTGAAATCAATAACGTTCTTCTTTCAGACTTAGGAACATGTAAGAAAATTGAAACTAGTCATGATACAACATTGTTTGTTGAGTGTTCTTCTTGTGAAGATTCAGAAGATAAAGCTAAGAAGCTTGAAAAGAAATTAGAGAAAAAGTCTTTATCTAAAGAAGAAGAAGCTTTTATCAAGCAAAGACTTATCATTAATAAAGGTGTAGTTGCAGTACTTTCAATTGGAGCACATACAGAATCTGAACT
>Ga0208434_1000924_pt1 | contig 12779 bp, 21 predicted proteins | sample 13_taG_FD_184086 | JGI IMG/M metagenome (GOLD analysis project Ga0208434, IMG submission 184086) | Marine viral communities from the Subarctic Pacific Ocean - 13_ETSP_OMZ_AT15268 metaG (SPAdes) (version 2) | ecosystem: Environmental > Aquatic > Marine > Oceanic | place: Pacific Ocean | collected... | reverse complement strand
AAGAAGGGAGTGATCAATGGGAAGTTGTAGAACTGCCTGCAATATTACCTGACGGTAACCCTGTGTGGCCAGAATTTTGGACATCTGAAGAATTACTTAAAACTAAAGCATCAATTCCTGTTTCAAACTGGTTGGCTCAATATATGCAGAACCCGACTGCTGAGGAAGGAGCAATATTAAAAAGAGAATGGTGGCGTGATTGGACGGCTAAGTATCCACCACCTTTAGATTATATTATACAAAGTTATGATACAGCATTTACTAAGAAAGCATCTGCTGACTTTAGTGCTATAACCACGTGGGGTGTTTTTACGACCGAGGACCAGGGACAGAATATTATACTCCTGAATGCATTTAAAGACCGTTATGATTTTCCAGAACTCCGGCGGGTAGCCCTGGAAGAGTATCGAGACTGGAATCCTGACATGGTAATAGTTGAGGCCAAAGCTTCTGGACTACCTCTGACACATGAATTGAGACAGATGGATATCCCAGTAATTAACTTTACTCCTAGCCGAGGAAATGATAAACATACAAGATTAAACTCCGTAGCTCCTCTCTTCGAGAGTGGTAAAATTTGGGCTCCTATGCATGAACACTTTGCACAGGAAGTTATTGAAGAATGTGCTTCTTTCCCATTTGGAGAATATGATGACTATGTCGATAGTACGACACAAGCCATTATGAGAATTAGACAGGGTGGTTTGGTTCGACATCCTGAAGATTATCAAGATGAACCTATTGTACGAGGAGAAGTAAAGTATTATGGTTAAACAAATATTACCAAAAGCTGGAGAAGCAATACTAGCATTATTTAATAAGTTAGGTGGGAATATGAACAATGTCCTCGGTTCCCGATCCAACATTACTTTTTTAGGAAAGGGTAAAAATCCTGAAGGGTTCATCGACGCTGACATCAATGTTGAGGCAATCGGTTTTTTAGGTAAAGATAAAATTTTATCAGAACTAGAAAGTTCTATCGGCTATCTGACCGCTGGTAAGCTTAACGATGTTCAAGCTAATAAGTTATTAGAGAACATGCAAAAGGTCGATAATGTATTTAATCCAAAGCAAATCTCAAACATCACGGACATGGCAACAGGGACCAGGAACCTGGATCAAGAAGGTCTGATGTCTTTAAGATCGAAAGTAGATGAGGTTGATGACTTACCACCTCCAGGTTCACGTGGTGGACCAGAAGATATTGCAGCGCCAGTTGAACAAGGCTTTGCAGGATTTGCAAGAACAATTAAGGAGCTTGCAAAATCTGATCCAGAACTTGCTGCACAATATAAAACAGTAATGACTAATAAGGGTGATGCACCTATTAAACGTGGAACAGCTAGAGAATTTTTATTAGAAGCATTAAAAAAAGAAAGTCCTGATCAAACAAATCTTGCAGACATAATATCTGAAGTTGATGTTAAATATATTACAGAAGGTGGCGGTGGAATTGCTGGAGACCCTATATCATTAGTTAATAAATATTTTGGTCCAAGGATTGCAGAAGCATTACCATCTGGTGCAAGTTCAGAAGAGATTGTAATCTTTACTAATAGAGTTTTAAACAATGTCGTAGATGCAAATGGCTTACGTCCAGGTGATCCAAGGTTTGATAGATTGACTGCAACGTTTATTGACGAAACTCAGAACTTTGCAAAAGGCGGACTAGCTAAGATCCTGGAGGTCTAATGGCTCAACCAACCTTTAAAAAAATAGAAGGCGAACCTTATTTATACGAAGCCACATATCCAAGTGGAACTAAAAAATATGCCATTAGAGCATCGAGAACAGGAGCTCCAGGAAAAAAACAATATTTCCCTTTTACATCTGCAGGATTAGAAACAGCCAAAAAAGAAAGAGATGAGTGGGTTAAAACATCAGATAAAATTATTCAAGATAAGATAAAAAAACAAGGAGCCCTTGATCCTGCTGTTAAAAAAGTTGCAAACCCACCTGATCCAAAAAAACCTTGGAGATATAAAAAATCTGGAAGTACAAGAGGGGATGGTAAAGCAAAAGCAAGTATAGAATATTTTGCTTCAGAAAAAGAAGCACTAGCTGCACAGGCTGATGCAAAAAAAGCAAAATACGATGCTAACACTAAAATTCCAAAAGGTGATTTACAAAAAATTAAAAATAAAATTATAGCTGGTGATACATTAGAAAAAATAGCAGAAACATATAAATCCAGCACAAAACCTATTGCAAAACTTTTAAAAGATAACAATACAAGTTATAGTGCACTCACTCCTAATATTTCATATTTAGAAGATGCAGAATCTTTAAAATATGTAAAAGAAAATTATGGAAAACTAAAGGGTGAAACGATGGGTAAAAAACTTTATCCTGATTTACCGGCATCAACTCAAGAGTCGAGAGTTCGTAAACTAGTTTCTAAATTAATCAATGAAAAAACCATAAAAGCAATTCCCGCTGCATTAATTGACGAATACAGAGAAGAAAAAGGTTTTAACCCAGAAGAGTCTGCAAAAAAAGTTCAAGAGATTAGGAAGAAAAAAATTAAAAAATTTAGTGTTCCTGCTTTTGAAAGAGCCATGGAAGGAAGTGTAACATCTCAATTATCACATATGGATGATTTAGGTAGTCAGGTGGTTAAATTTGAAACACTTGGTTATTCTCCACAAAGAATAAACCAAGAGATATTAAAAAATGTAGATCCTTATTTAAACCAGCTTTACAAAGAAAGAGACAAGCTTTTTAAAAATAAATCAAAAGGATATGTAAATAAAATAAACAAGATTAATGATAAAGGGGCGGCTGTTGCTTATGCAACTAAAGGTTATAAAAGTTTTAAAGTAGAAGAACCTATCACAAGAAACACGTATAGATTAGGATTAGATCCTTCAAAAACAGTCGACCCTTTTGGTCTTTTTGAAGGTAAAAGTATACAGGAGGTATCACCAAAAAATTTTAGAGGTAATATAAAAGCAATAGATAAAATAATACCTGATCCTATTGATAGATATTTTTTTATGGAAAATGCTAAAGCAGTTCAAGAAGCCCAGGCTAATATTCCAAAAAGTGAAATAACTAAAGTATCACAAAATTTAAAACAACTAGATTTTGATACAGACCCTTACAAACTTTTTTCTGATATAAGAGAAGATGCAGCAGCAAATGGACCTATATGTAAAATTGTTAGAACTAAAAAAGCAAATGGTGGAACAATAAGTTGTGTTGATGCTGTTGAAGAAGCAATACGAAAGGAACCAGAAAAATTAGCACAAGACGCAAGTAGGTTAGACAAATTTAAAAACTCAGCAACAAAATTTTTACAAAGTCCTTTGACAAGAGGCGCAGGTAAATTTGGTGCACTAGCTGCAGTCGGTGCAGCAACAGCAGGCGTTGTTAAAACATTTATGAATGATGACCCAACAACTTATTTATCTGACGAGAGTCAACAAAAGAATATGTTGATCGACATGGTGACAGGAAAATTAGATAATACACCAGAAGAAAGTCCTGCAATATTAGATTATCAATTACCAGTTATTGGAGCTGGTGCTGTAGCAGGAACTGCAGCAGTTGCACCATCAACTATTGAAGCAGCAAGAAGTGGAGCATTGGGTGCAAATAAATCTGGAATTACAAAAACTGCATTAAAAACTTTAGGAAGAGGTTTAAGTGCTTTAGGTACACCGGCTGCATTACTTGCAACTGAACCTTTATTTATTGCAGGTCAAGTACAACAAGGTGATTCATTGACTGACATTGCAACTAATCCAATGAATTATTTAGGAGCTGCATTTGCAGGTCCTGCAACTGAATTTGCTACCAAAGGACTAAGTCCTACGCTTGCAAAAACTATGAGACTTGGGATTAGTCCAAGTGTATTGAAAACTGTATCAAGACGATTTGGTTTACCAGGTCTTGCATTATCTGCTGGTATTAGCGGATACGAATTGTTTGATGATTACAGAAACAAAAGAGGTATGTTTAGCAATGAAGAATAAAACTCTTGTTGTAAATATGCAACACGTCAAATGGAAGGAAATCCCACCCTTAAAAGGACCTGATTCACAAGGGTTGAATGTTCAGACAAAACAAGCTACAAACATAAGGAACTCGGAGAATATAAATGGCAGATATAGACAAAGCCCTACCAAACGTAGAGACTGAAATTAAAATACCTGGAGAAGAAGAAATTGTTGAGGCCCAACAAGAAAATATTAAAGAACAAGTTGGACCGGACGACATTCAAATAACTCAAGACGAAGATGGTGGAGCGACAATTAATTTCGATCCAGAAGCAGTTAACGCAGGTGGCGGCGAATCTCATTTTGATAATTTAGCAGAACTTTTACCAGAAGATGTTTTAGGTAAACTAGGTTCTGAACTTGCAGAAAATTACAATCAATATAAATCTTCAAGAAAAGATTGGGAAGATAGTTACACAAAAGGTTTAGATCTTTTAGGATTTAAATATGAAAATCCAACTCAACCTTTTCAAGGAGCAAGTGGTGCAACACATCCTGTTCTTGCAGAAGCAGTAACACAATTTCAAGCACAAGCTTACAAAGAATTATTACCGGCTAATGGTCCAGTACATACTAGAATAGTTGGACTAGCAGATAGAGCTAGAGAAGATCAATCAAACAGAGTTAAAGAATTCATGAACTATCAACTCATGGATGTGATGAAGGAGTATGAACCCGAGTTCGATCAAATGCTTTTTTATCTCCCTCTTGCCGGCTCTGCGTTCAAGAAAGTTTATTACGATGAACTACTTGGCAGAGCCGTGTCTAAATTTGTACCGGCTGATGATTTAGTTGTTCCATACACTGCAACTTCTTTAGAGGATGCAGAGTCTGTTATTCACATGATTAAAATGTCTGAAAACGAAGTTAGAAAAAAACAAGTATCAGGTTTTTACAAAGACATGGAACTAACACCAGGTTACAATGAAGAAACAGAAGTACAGAAAAAAGAACGAGAACTAGAAGGTGTTAAAAAAGGAAAAGATGAAGACATCTTTACTATTTTAGAAATACACACTGATTTAGATTTAGATGGTTTTGAAGATAAAGACTCAGATGGAGAGCCAACAGGAATTAAACTTCCATACATTGTAACTCTTGAAATGGGTAGTAGAGAAATATTATCAATTAGAAGAAACTTTCAAGCTGAAGATCCAACAAAATCTAAAATAGATTATTTTGTTCATTTTAAATTTTTACCGGGTATGGGTTTTTACGGTTTTGGTTTAATTCATATGATAGGTGGTTTGTCTAGAACGGCAACTACTGCATTAAGACAACTACTAGACGCAGGTACGTTAAGTAATTTACCTGCAGGATTTAAACAACGAGGAATACGAGTAAGAGACGAAGCGCAGGCAATCCAACCTGGAGAATTCAGAGATGTAGATGCACCTGGAGGAAGTATTAAAGATGCATTTATGCCATTACCATTTAAAGAACCTTCACCAACATTATTACAGTTGATGGGAATAGTGGTACAGGCAGGGCAACGATTTGCCGCCATAGCTGACATGCAGGTCGGTGACGGCAACCAGCAGGCAGCTGTTGGAACGACTATTGCCCTTTTAGAGCGAGGCTCCAGGGTCATGTCAGCCATACATAAAAGATTGTATGTGGCGATGAAAAGTGAATTTAAATTATTAGCTGGTGTTTTTAAAACTTATCTACCTCAAGAGTATCCATATGATGTAGTAGGTGGTCAAAGAAATATTAAAGTTGCAGATTTTGATGATAAGATAGATATTATACCTGTTGCAGATCCAAATATTTTTTCTCAATCACAAAGAATTAGTTTAGCACAAACAGAATTACAACTTGCGATGTCAAATCCGCAAATGCATAACTTGTATGAAGCATTTCATTCAATGTATTCAGCAATTGGTGTAAAAAATATTGATAAAATTTTACCACCACCGCAACAACCACAACCAATGGACCCTGCAACTGAAAATATTCTTGCAATGAGCAACAAACCATTCCAAGCTTTCAAAGGACAGGACCATCAAGCGCATATTACGACTCATTTAAACTTTATGGCGACAAATATTGCTAGAAATAGTCCAGTTGTGATGGCTGCACTCGAAAAAAACATTTTTGAACACATTTCTTTGATGGCACAAGAGCAATTAGAGGTAGAATTTAGAGATGAGATACAACAATTAATGCAAATGCAACAAATGGCACAACAAAATCCAATGTTACAGCAAGATCCGCAGTATCAACAACAAATTATGCAAATGTCTATGAGTTTAGAGTCTAGAAAAGCTAAATTAATTGCAGAAATGACTGAAGAATTTAAAAATGAAGAAAATAAAATTATGGGCGGCTTTAACGGAGACCCTGTTGCAGCATTAAAAGCAAGAGAACTTGATTTAAGAGCTATGGATGACGCTGCAAAACGTGATCAAGCACAAGAAAAGATTAATTTAGATAGATCTAAACAATTAATGGGTCAACAACAGTTTGATGAGAAGTTACAACAGAACGAAGAATTGGCAGAACTAAGAGCCGATACATCGCTAACAAAAACACAAATGGGAATTGACTCAAAAATGGTCAATGACATGATGAAACAAACAGATGTTAGGATCTTGAAAGGTCCTAAAAGATAGTATAAGGAGAAACTATGACTAAAAAAAATAAAAACCCAAATGTCACTCCAGAACTAGGTGCTGATAAGGATGGTATGCAACAAGGCGGAATCGTTATTGAAGCAACTAAACCTTTTGAGTCACAAGTTGTGGATGTAAAAGGCACTAAGAGACTTAGAGCTGACAAAAAACCTGTAAAGGCTACTTGGTACTAACATGTGGTTTTCGGCAATTAAATTAGCCGTATCTGCTGGTAGTAAAATTTATGCTAATAAGCAGAAGGCAAAAGTCGCTATGTCTGACGCACAGCTATTGCATGCTGAAAGACAAGCTCGAGGTGAGGAAGCTTACCAGGGAAAATTACTGGAAGCTAGACAAACAGATTACAAGGACGAGGCGGTTTTGATAATTCTTACGTTGCCCATCGTGGTGCTCGCATATGGAGTCTTTTCAGACGACGTTCAAGCTATGGACAAGATAAAAGTCTTCTTTGAGCATTTCCAGTCGCTCCCGTCATGGTTCACAAATCTTTGGATCCTTGTAGTGGCGAGCATATATGGTATAAAGGGAACGCAAATATTTAAAAACGGAGGCAAAAAATAATGGCTAAAAAGAAAAGAAACAAAAAACTTAAAAAACTTGCGAAAGTTTTAGGCGCTGGTATTGCACTTGCTGGACTAGGCAGAGCTTTTGCAAATAGAAATGCTACGCCTTCAACAAATGCAGATGCAGTAAAAGCAATGACTTCAGATGCAGCATACTCAATTCCTGGAGGTGACGAAAGTTCTTTCAAAGTTCAAGATGTTAAAATCAATGTTCCAAATAACAATACGTTTAGAACTAGAAATAGAATTACTGACTCAGACGGCAACACTATACCTTCTGGTAAAGCAGCTTATGTACAAAGAGCTAAAGACTCAGCAGCAGCTGATGCTATGAGAAGATTTAGATCTAACAATGCTTACAGAGGTGACATGATGACTACATCTGATAGTATTTTACAAGGTATGGACCCTCTAATGATTTCAGCTAAAAAAGGTGGAAGAATTGTTAAAGGTAAAAAAACAGCTGTTAGAACTGGAGCTGCAAAACGTGGTTTCGGAAGAGCATTCAAAGGAGGAAAAAGATAATGGCAAATCCAAATTATAACAAACAAGTAGCACAACCTAGAACAAAAGCTATGGGTGGTGGTATGATGAGAAAAGATATGAGATCTGGTTATTATCCTTCAGACATGGGTATGTCTGGTGGAGCAATGATGAAAAAAGGTGGCCGAGTTAAAAAAAAGAAACAAGGTTACAAAGATAGAAAAGATGAATCAATTGCTATGAGAATTAAAAAGAAAAGAACTAAGAAGCAATTAAAAGCTTCTAGAGATGAGTCTTATGGTAAGTTTGGTTCTGCAATGAAGAAAAAAGGCAAGATCAATAAGTAAAGGAGAGTTATGGCGAAAGCGATAAGTAAAAGTAAAAATCCTGGTCTAGCTAAACTAGCTAAAAAGAAACCTGAATTAGCAAAAAAATTTGGATACAACCCAAACAGAATGGTTGCTAAAAAAGGTGGTAGAGTTAAAAAGAGAAAAAGATAATGGCTGGTCCTGGTCTTTATGCAAACATTCACGCCAAAAGAAAGCGTGGCGGTAAGATGCGAAAGAAAGGTGCAAAGGGTGCACCAACTGCAGCAAATTTTAAACGTGCAAAACAGACAGCGAGAAAAAGATAATGACTAAGTTATGTCCTAGAGGTAAGTCGGCAGCAAAAAGAAAATTTGCAGTTTACCCGTCGGCATACGCAAATGCCTACGCTAGTAAAATTTGTGCTGGTAAAATCAAAGACCCTTCTGGTAAAAAAAGAAAAGATTTTAAAGGACCTAAACCTGCTGGAAAAAAAGATGGCGGTAGAATAGGTTTTAAAAATGGCAGTATCGCTAGAGGTTGTGGTAAGGTCATGTCAAATAGAAGAAAGGTAACAAAGGTCTACTAATGGCTGGTTTAAAAGAATGGTTTAAACAAGATTGGGTAGATATTGGTGCCAAGAAAAAAGGCGGAGGTTTTAAAAAATGTGGAAGAAAATCTGCAAGTGGATCAAAAAGAAAATATCCAAAGTGCGTCCCTGCTGCCAAAGCGGCAAGCATGACAGACTCCCAGAAACGGAGTGCCGTTGCAAGGAAAAGAAGTAAAGCACAAGGTGTAGGTGGTAAGCCAACTAACGTTGCAACTTTTACAAAAAAAAGAAAAAGTATGTCATTTGGAGGTAGAGTATAATGGGAAAACAAAAAGTAAAAAAAATAAAAAAAGTAATTAAGGGTTTGAAAAAAGCATCTAAATTACATGCTGGACAAGCTAAAACTTTAAAAAAAGTTATAGGTAAAAAGTAATATGAGAAAACAGGATAATATGCCTGCTAGAAACAAAAAAAACTTTAGACCCACAAAGTCTGGAGCAGGTATGACACGAGCCGGTGTCGCTGCCTATAGAAGAAAAAATCCCGGTTCAAAATTAAAAACAGCTGTGACTGGTAAAGTTAAAAAAGGGTCCGCTGCCGCTAAAAGGCGAAAATCATACTGCGCAAGAAGTGCAGGACAAATGAAACAGTTTCCTAAAGCTGCAAAAGATCCAAATTCTAGACTAAGACAGGCACGTAGAAGATGGAAATGTTAAATGAAAAATGCAATACTAGACGCGTTAGAAGATAGATATACCGCACAAATCTCAGAAGCAGATGCTACAATAAAGATATACCTAGAAAATTCTGTAGGTATTGGTGAGCACCCACAGCACATAGATGAAATAGATAAACAGTTTCAAAAAATTGCTGATGCTCAAGAAAAATTACAAGCGATAAAAGATTTTAGGGAGCCAAGAGATGCCCTTTAGATCTGAAAAGCAACGTAAGTATTTATTTGCAAAAGAGCCTGCCATTGCAAAAAAATGGACTAAAAAATATGGCAGCAAAATAAAACCAAAGAAAAGGAAAAAGAAATAATGGATGAACTAACTTTTATAGATAAGATAAGAAAAATAATAAAAATGAGACATGACGATATTGTATCTTCAATGGCATCAGGTGGTGTTGACAATATGGAGAAATATCAGTATATGTTAGGTCAGATACGAACGTATCAATATTTAAATCAGGAAATATCCACCCTGCTAAATAAAAAGGAGCAAAATGACAAAGACGGAACCGTTATCAACATCAACTCAAAAACCGAAAATTGAGTTACCAAATAAGACATTAGTAGGTGTCAAACCTACAGAAAAAAAAGAAATTGACGAATCATCAAAATTACCTTCTCCAACAGGTTGGAGAATTTTAGTTTTACCTTTTAAACAAAAAGAAAAAACTAAAGGTGGAATCATATTAGCAGAAGACACTATCGAAAGATCACAAGTTGCATCTACTTGTGGTTTAGTATTGGACATGGGACCACACTGCTATGACAAAGAACGTTTCCCAGAGGGTCCTTGGTGCAAGAAAGGTGATTGGATTATCTTTGCAAGATATGCTGGATCACGAATTAAAATAGATGGGGGTGAGATAAGACTTCTCAATGATGATGAAGTTTTAGCGACCGTGGAAAACCCCGAAGATATCTTCCACGAATTTTAATCATAGAGGAGAAAAACTATGCCAGACAAAGAAGAAAAATTATCTAATGAGCCAATGGTTGATTTAGATACATCCGGACCGGGTGCAAAAGTAGAGTTACCAGAAATAGAAAAAGAAGCAGATAAGACTTATGAGAATGAGGTAAAAAAAGATGAAGCAAATATTACATTCGATAATGAGCCCTCTAACACACCTGAGAAATCTGACGAGCAGCCTGATAGCAGGCAAGTCAGTGCCGAGGGAGGAACTGTTGAGAAGAGCTCTGACGAGAAAAAAAGTGATAAACAACAAGACAACAGTCAAGCAGTTGAAGAATATTCTGAAGGAGTTAAAAAAAGAATAGCTAAACTTACTAAAAAAATGCGTGAAGCTGAAAGACAAAAAGAAGAAGCTTTACGTTATGCTCAAAGTATTAAACAAGAAAGAGATAAGTATGAAGCAACGGCTACATCTTTAGATAAAAATTATGTCACTGAAATGGAAGGAAGAATTTCTTCTTCTATTGCAGCCGCTCAAGCAAAACTTGCAGCAGCTAGAACTAGTGAAGATTCTAAAGCTGAAGTAGAAGCTTTAACTGCTATCTCTCAATTAGGTTATGAACAAGGTAAATTAGCAGAATTAAAGACTCAGCATCAAGTGCAAGAAACTGCTGCTAAAGAACAACCAGTTCAACCAACACAACAACCAATGCAACAAGCACCTGCCAGAGATCCTAAAGCAGAGGCCTGGGCAGAGAAAAATGAATGGTTTGGCAAAGATAATGCCATGACCTACACAGCATTCGATCTACATAGGAAACTTACCGAAGAAGAAGGTATGGATCCTCAGTCTGACGAATATTATGAGGAAGTTGATAGAAGAATAAGACTTGAATTTCCCCACAAATTTGATAGACCAGTAGAAGAAAAACGGACTACTAAACCTACACAAACCGTTGCCTCTGCAACGCGTAGTACAAAGAGTGGTCGCCAAAGTGTGAGACTCACACCTTCTCAAGTCGCAATAGCGAAAAAATTAGGTGTGCCACTAGAAGAGTATGCGAAACAACTTATAAACACGAAGGAGGTATAGGCATATGACAAAAGAAAAACCAACTCGTGCGAGTCAAACTAAAAGTGATTCTACAAAAGTAAAATCACAAGCTAAAACGGTTGCGCCAAAAGCAAGACCAAAAGTTTGGGCTCCACCATCGTACTTAGATACGCCCAACGCGCCAGACGGATTCAGACACAGATGGGTCAGGATAGAAGTCTTGGGATTTGTTGACACGAAAAACATACAAGGACGCTTAAGGTCCGGGTATGAGTTAGTAAGAGCCGACGAATATCCTGATGAGGACTTTCCAGCAATCACCGACGGCAAATACGCAGGGGTTATCGGGCACGGAGGCCTAGTGCTGACTAGGGTACCGGAAGAGATCGCACGGTCAAGACAAGAGTATTTTGCAAAGCAAGCTCAAGAACAACAGGCCGCAATCGACAACGATCTTATGAAGGAACAGCATAGGGGAATGCCTATCGATATCGATATGCAAACTCGTACGACCTTCGGTGGCAAGAAAAGTTAAAAATTTTTAACACTTCAACCCAGCGAATAAATTAACCGTGAGTGGAGGCCCGCAAGGGTAGCTCACATAAGGAGAAAACAACTATGGCTAATAGTTCATCAACTGGGTTTGGATGCAAACCCATTAAAATGTACGGCAATGGTTATGAGAACATGGGTTTAGGTGAATACCCTGTTGCAGCGTCTTCATCTGCGATATACTTTCAAGATTTAGTATGTCAAGCAGCTAGTGGATATGCTGTGGTAGGAATAGCTGGTACTGAAGATATTATCGGCTCTCTAAACGGTGTTTTTTACACTGATGCTACTACATCAAAGCCTACGTTTCAGAACTACCTACAAGGTAGTAATACTGCTACTGATATTGTTGCTCTTGTTAACGACAGTCCGTTACAACAGTACGAAATCAGAAGTAATAATTCTGGAGCTTCGGCACAAACAGACGTTGGTAACACAGCTGATATTGCATATAGTGCAGGTGGATCACCTAACTATGTGTCAGGAGCGACTCTAGACGATTCGACTCTTAACAATAACGCTGACCAACAAGTTAAAATAATAGGTGTCTCAAGAGACCCGGAAAATAGTGACCTTACATCTGCGAATGTAGTATGGAGAGTTATTATTAACCAGTCGTTCTTCTTGGATACTACAGGGGTATAAGGAGGATAATATGGCTATATCACGTAATCAACTAGTTAAAGAACTAGAGCCAGGTTTGAATGCCTTATTCGGCCTGGAATACAAACAGTATGAAAATCAGTCAGCTGAAATTTATACTACAGAGTCATCTGACAGAGCTTTTGAAGAAGAAGTAATGTTAAGTGGATTTGCTCAAGCACAAGTAAAACCAGAAGGTTCAGGTGTTACATACGATAATGCTCAAGAAACTTTCACAGCTAGATACACTAACGAAACAATTGCGTTAGCGTTTGCTATCACTGAGGAAGCTATTGAAGACAACTTGTATGACAGACTTGCTTCTAGATATACAAAAGCTTTAGCAA
>Ga0208434_1000919_pt1 | contig 12861 bp, 7 predicted proteins | sample 13_taG_FD_184086 | JGI IMG/M metagenome (GOLD analysis project Ga0208434, IMG submission 184086) | Marine viral communities from the Subarctic Pacific Ocean - 13_ETSP_OMZ_AT15268 metaG (SPAdes) (version 2) | ecosystem: Environmental > Aquatic > Marine > Oceanic | place: Pacific Ocean | collected... | reverse complement strand
TGTAGTTGAAACTTTAGACAATGCGACAAACGTTAAAGAAGCTAAGTTAATATATGAAACAATTAAGGACACTTTCAATGTTGCTAAATCAAAGAAAGAATCCTTTAAAAACAAAACGAAATCATTGAAAGAAGGAATTGGAATGGCTTCTAAAGCAGCTGGTACTAGTACCGCTCCTAAAAAAGAAGTAATCTCAGAATCTTCTAACATGGTAAATCGTTTCCAAAAATTAGCAAACATTACAATTAACGAATAATTGTATTTAATATTAATTTAAAAAATTTACGAAAAATGGACAATGTAAATCATTTATTAGAAGGTGCATCACCTTATAAAGTCCTTTCTGAGCAGTCAGCTAAATTGGCTAGCAAATGGGAAAAATCAGGACTTTTAGAAGGTATGGATTCTTCTACACACAAAAACAACATGGCTATTCTTCTTGAAAACCAAGCTAAGCAATTAGTAAACGAAGCTAACACTACGGGTACTGGAGCTGAATTTAGCGCGGGTAATTCAGAAGCATGGGCAGGTGTTGCTCTTCCATTAGTACGAAGAGTATTCGGTGAAATCGTTGCTAAAGACTTAGTATCGGTTCAACCAATGAACTTACCAGCTGGATTAATCTTTTATTTAGATTTCCAATATGGTACAACAGACGCAACAGGTATTAAAGGAACTACAGAATCACTTTATGGTGCTACTGCAGATCTTACAAGAACTGACGGTGCTTTTAACAAAGGTCTTTATGGTGCTGGTGAGTATGGTTACTCAATGGAAACTACTCAATCAGTAATGACTATCGCATCTTCATCAGTTGCATTTGGTGATCATTTAAGATTAGACACTGACTTTTCAGCATCTTTATCTGCAAATTCAGACACATTTGGTGAAGCTTTAGCTACAGATACAGTTTGTGTATTAAAAGCTCCAACAGCTAATCTAAAAGATTTCGATCCAGAAGGTGTTAGAGCATTTGGAATTTCCGCAACTGGTGTTTCTACTTTCTTCCCACAATTTACAAGAATTGAAGGAGCTAATGTAGAATTTGTTGTAAGAAAATCTTCATCTACAGCTGTTTTAGGTGACTCAACAGTTACTTTCCAGAAAGGACCAGATAACTTGAATGACAGAGGTGACTTTGAAGAAGGTAAAAATGGTACTACAGTAGGTGGAACTAGTAACTCAAGTTTAGCTATTCCAGAAATTAACGTTCAGTTAAAATCTGACACAGTTGCTGCTAAAACACGTAAATTGAAAGCACAATGGACTCCTGAGTTTGCTCAAGACCTTAATGCTTATCATTCAATTGACGCTGAAGCAGAATTAACTTCAATCTTAAGTGAGTACATTTCAATGGAAATTGATCTTGAAATCTTAGATATGTTAATTGGAAACGCTGACACAGTTGAAGGTTGGAGTGCTAAAGTAGGAAATGACATAACAATTTCTGGCTTAACTGACCCTAACACAACTGCTGGTGGTACAGATAACCCAACATTTGCGGCAGAATCAAATGTAAACGGTGTTTATTACACTAAAATGTCTTGGTTCCAAACTTTAGGTATTAAATTACAGAAAGTATCTAACTTAATTCACCAGAAAACTCTAAGAGGTGGTGCAAACTTCATGGTAATTTCACCAAAAGTTTCTACAATCTTAGAATCAATCCCAGGATTTGCAGCTGACTCAGCAGGAGACAGTGACAAGTATAACATGGGTGTACAAAAGATTGGTGCAATTAATAACAGATATACAGTTTACAAAAACCCTTATATGACTGAAAACGTTATTTTAATGGGTTATAAAGGATCTCAATTCCTTGAAACTGGTGCTGTATTTGCTCCTTATATTCCATTAATCATGACTCCATTAGTATATGATCCAGCTTCATTCACGCCAAGAAAAGGTATTATGACTAGATATGCTAAGAAAATGGTTCGTCCTGATTTCTATGGTAAAGTAATTATCTCAGATTTAAATCAACTTTAATAGTTAATTTAATTATATTAAGAAGAGCCGCAATAGCGGCTCTTTTTTTTATATGTATTATCAAATGTTACATGTATGGCTAAACAAAACACAGATAAAAAACCACCAAAAGGTTCTATAAGATTTTCATTATCACTTTCTCCAGAACAAAAAGCAGCTAAACAAGCAATTTTACACCACCCTTACAATTTTATAGTTGGTAAGGCAGGTAGTGGTAAAACATTATTAGCTTGTCAGGTAGCATTAGACATGTTCTTTAAAAGACAAATAAACAAAATCATTATAACAAGACCTACAGTGTCAACTGAAGACAATGGATTTTTACCAGGTTCAGAAAAAGAAAAAATGGAACCATGGTTAGTACCTATTCGTTCTAATATGAGAAAAATATACAATAAACCACTTATATTAGACAAAATGGAAAAAGAAGAACAAATTGAATTAGTTTCTTTAGCCCATTTTAGAGGTAGAACATTTGAAAATTCACTAGTAATAGTTGATGAATTTCAAAACTTAACTAGAGCACAATTTAGAATGGCATTAGGTAGATTAGGAAAAGGATCAACAATGATATTTTGTGGTGATAATCAACAAATAGATCTTAAAGATAAAAATTATTCAGCAATTCATGATTTACCTAAAATAGATAATTCTCAATATGTTTATAAACGAGTATTAGAGGATAATCATCGTCATGTAGCGATAGATGAGGTATTTGAGCTATTAAACGGAATGTAATATCCTCCATACTTTCTTTATATTTATAATAGAACAACCTAATTCTATTTAAAATGGCAAACATACCTATTTGGCCCGGATCAACAACTTGGAACGCAAGTTTAACACCCTTTTCGTTTTATGATAATGATCTTGAATTTCAAGCAGACGCAGTTAATGTAGCAGATTGGTGTGCTAAACGTTTAGGTTACCCATTAGTTGATATAGAATTACAAGCAGCTAACTTTTTTACTGCATTTGAAGAAGCAACTAATGAATATGGAAAACAGTTATATGATTTTCAAATAATTAATAACTTTCAAACATTAGAAGGTAATGCCACTGGATCTAACTTTAATAACCAATTAATTACTCCTAATTTAGGAGGTACTATTAATGTATCTGAACAATATGGTAATGAAACAGATGGGGGTGGTGGTGATTATGAATTACAAAGAGGTACATTAGATGTAACAGTGGGAACACAAAGATATGACTTACTAAGTAGTGTTTCTTCTTCTATAAGTGGTTCAGAAGCTGTTTATATGAAAAGAATATACCATTATGCACCTTCAGCCATAAATAGATATTTTGATCCTTATGCGGGTACAGGTACGGGTATACAATCATTAATGCAAACATTTGGATTTGGTAATTATTCACCAGGTGTAAACTTTATGTTAATGCCTATGTATTTTGATGTTTTAAAACTTCAAGCTATTGAATTAAATGATACAATTAGAAAATCAGGATATCATTTTACAATAGAAGCAAACAGATATTTAAAATTATTCCCTATACCTAATAGAAATTATACATTACATTTTGATTATGTTTTAAAGTCAGTAGCTAATAATCCAATAAAAAACCCAGCAACTAATTTAATAACAGATATATCAAATGTACCTTACACTAATCCTACTTATGCTTACATAAACCAACCAGGCAGACAATGGATTAGAAAATATACATTAGCTTTAGCTAAAGAAATGTTAGGTGGTATTAGAGGTAAATATCAATCATTACCAATACCAGGTGAAACAACAACTTTAGATTATGCTAGATTACTAACTGAAGCATCAGCTGAAAAAGCTGCTTTAATAGAAGAATTAAGAGGACTTTTAGATGAAACTACAAGATTAAAACAACTTGAAAGAAAAAATCAAGAAGCACAACAAACACAAGAAACTTTTTATAAAGTCCCTTATCATATTTACATAGGATAATGATGAAATTAACAAACATATTAAATGAAGTATTAAATACTTTTATAGTAGAGTGTGATATACTAACTGATCCAACTTTTAATATCACAGATGTATTAGATGAGGTTAGAGCTTTAAGAAAAGTAACTATTGTAAATAATATTACACCTGAAGAGTACCCACAAAAAGATAAAGTAGAATTTACAAGATTAAAAATAAAATTTGTTACTAGAGAAGATCCAAAATTAGACTTAGCTAAATTTAAAGAAGACATGTTAACGTCTGATTTATCTAAAACAGACTTAAGAATACCTGGTATAAAATCAGTAACATTTAAAGAAGAAACTTTAAAAAGACTATAATGGCATTATTTGGAGGTTCACGAGACGTATCACTTTTCCATAATTTGAATAAAGAATTAATTAATGATATTATTCAAACGGAAGTTGCCTATTATAAGTTTGCTTTAGAACAAACTACTGTAAATGTTTATGGTGAAGCACCGGGTAAAAATTACTATGAACCATTGAAAATAGCGTGTTTAATCGACAGACAAGACCAAGCTTGGTCGTCTGATGCTTTTGGATCTGACATTAATCAAACCATTGGTTTTCGTTTTTTAAAACAATCACTTCAAGACATAAATTTAGTACCCCAAGTAGGAGATTTATTACTTTTTAAGAACAATTTTTATGAAGTTGACAGTAGAGTTGAAAATCAATTTATACTAGGTAAAGATCCTGATTATGCAATAGCTACAGAAACAACAGACTTTGGTAAAAGTTTTTCAATTATAATTAATACACATATTTCAAGAGTAGAAAAATTAAATCTAATTCCTTTAAGAGAAGGAAAATACCCTACAACTGAAAAATTAGATGGTGGAACAGCAAACCCATTATAATATGGCAGATAGAAAACAAATAGATCCAAGAAGACCTATCCCAGCAAGTGGATATGATCGTTTACGTAATAATATTACACCAACAGTATCTAGTGCTCCACCACCAGAAACAAGACCTAATTTAAATAGAGGAAGAATTACATCTAGAAAGGATGATACAGTACAAGATGTTTCAATTGGTTTACAAGACCACGATGAAGCAATAATGTATTATTTTAATGAAGTTATTAAACCATCTGTTATAATAAATGGTAATAGAACAAATGTACCAATAATGTATGGTGCACCTGAAAGATGGAAATCAGTTCAAAAAGATGGATATTTTAGAGACAAAGAAGGTAAACTTCAAGTTCCTCTTATTATGTTTAAAAGGGATAGTGTTGAAAAAAGAAGAGATTTAGGAAATAAATTAGATGCTAATAATCCTCAATTACATTATTCTTTTCAAGAAAAATACACAAAAAGGAATCAATACGATAATTTTTCAGTATTACAAAATAGAATGCCACAAAAAGAATTTCATGCTGTTGTAGTTCCTGATTTTGTAAAATTAAATTATACATGTACAATTTGGTGTGATTATATAGCACAAATGAATAAATTAATCGAAACAATTAATTTTGCTTCAGATTCATATTGGGGTGATTCTGAAAGATTTAGATTTAATGCTAAAATAGACACTTTTAGCAACACTACAGAAGTAAATCAAGGAGACAATAGAATTGTAAAATCTGATTTTGGTTTGGTTCTTCAAGGGTATTTAGTACCAGATAGTATTAATAAGGAATTAGCTAAAAAACCACAAAAATTCTACAGTAAGTCAACAGTAGTATTTAACAGTGAATTAATAGCATCCCCTACAGGTGTATCTAAAACAAGAGAACAAACAAGAAAATCAACAGGAAAACAAAACATACAACAAGCAGGAACAGGAATAGGATACCAACAAATTGGAAACGATAACACAATAACATAATGGCAAAACAAAATAAAACAACATTAAAAGGATACTTTGAAACAGGAGATATACCTAATCAAAATCAATATGCAGATCTTATAGATTCAAATTTAAATTTATCTGAAACTTCACAACAAGAATTAGCAGGAGGTTTAAATGTAACAGGTGATATAACATCTTCAGGCGCATTAAAATCAAGTGGAGACATATCTTGTGGTGGTAATTCAAGTTGTAACGGTAATTTTAGTTGTGATGGTAATATATCATCTTCAGCTGATATGATTACAAATAATATAACTGCATCTGGTAATATAAGTTCAAGTGGAAATATAATGGGAGGACAATTATATTCAGACGGGAGAATTTATTCAAATAATCGTGTAGGAGTATACAACACAGATTCTACTAATTTTCTAGCTGTTTCAACCCACCCAACAGAAATAAATGGAACAAATATAACATTAAATGCTCCAGTAACAGCCTCAGGTAACATAAGTGCAAGTGGTTTAGTTTATGGAAGTCAAGGTCGATTCCCTGCGAGAATTATGACTGACAACATATATCCATTTACATCAGGACAGGATATAACTATAGCTGATTCTATTAATGTAGTGGGTAATATAACAGCCTCAGGTGAGGTATTATTATCAGAAAATATTCTTTTTAGTGGTACCAAAACAATAAAAAGGACAAATAATGGATCAATACTAACATTTGGGCCTAGTAATATGATATTGTCTGCGGGAGGTGTGCAAAATATATCTCTTTCTAATACTAGTATTAATATTAATGAGGCAGGAGCTAATCTTGATTTTAGAGTAGAAAGTAGCAATGACACTCATTCATTTTTTATTGATGCATCTGAAGATAAAATAGGTATTGGAACATCTACACCACCAGAAAAATTAACAGTAGAAGGTAATATAAGTGGAAGTGGTAATCTTAAAATAGATGGTTCACAAGTAGATTTTACTAATTTACCTACATCAGATCCTAGTGTAGCTGGTAGATTATGGAATGATTCAGGTACTTTAAAAATATCAGCAGGATAAATCACATTTAACTTTTTTTGTTTATATTTATTAACAGATAAATATCTAAACGTTTTAAATTAGAAGGATAGGCATTTTAATTTAATTAGGTATTTTGTAATTATATAAACTAATAGTTTGTGGCCCACAAGATAATTAATAAATTTAAAGAACCCAAATACGCGGAGTTCTCAAGAAAGGACCTTGTAATAGACATCAAAAATGGTGTACTTTATTACAAATCGAACCTTGGTGTTCATAGAATATCTAGTGGACTAGCCACAGACACTTTTGGAAGTGGCGATATTACAAACATAACCCAATATAATGTTGGGATCCCAGCCACATTTAAATCAGATGGTACAAGAGTAGGTGATAGTTCTATCACTGGAACTTTAACAATTACAGGAGATAGTATAATTACTGGAGACACTACTATAGGAGGTGATACCACAATAACAGGTAATATTATTGTTGGTCAAAGTGCCTCATTTGGAAATGTTATTCCTAATCCTGGGCTAAATGTAAATGCAGTAGTATCTAATACAACAGCATCTAATAATCAAATTATAGGACCTGCTACTTTTTTTGAAGCAGGTGATCTTGTTAATATTTCAACTGGAAGTTATAACCAAACAGTTAGAGTAGAAGATATAAACGGTGCAACTAGTATGAGTATAACTACTAATTGGGCGGGTCCTCTTACTGGTTCTTTTATTTACAATGTTGATCCTGATTTATTTATAGTTAAAGCATCTGATGGAAAAACAGAATTAAAATTAGATAATAGAGGAAATTTAGACATAGATGGTGGGCTAACAGCAGATTTACCCTCAGCCACAAGAACTAAAATAGTATTTTATGATGATGCTACAGGAATATTTACCCACCAATCAGCATCACTTATAGGAGGTGGATTAATTTCGGGTTCAAGTCAATTAGCATCAGACATTTCAGGGGCATTTGACAGTGTAAGTGCTTCTTTAGCAGCCGATATAGTAGCAGCAAGTAATACTTTTAAATCAACAGGTCATAGAAATGGAGATTCTGTAATAACAGGTTCTTTATTTTTAACAGGTTCTAGTTTAACTTCTAGTAATGGACTTATATTAAATGATTTAACTGTAGGAGGAACTATTACCGCCCAAGAATTTCACACAGAATTTGTTTCAGCTTCTATAATTTTTGAAAGTGGTTCTACTCAATTTGGAAATTCATCAGATGACATACATACATTTTCAGGTAGTATAAATGTAAAAGACGGAGGCCATATAACAGCCTCAGGTAATATAAGTGCAAGTGGTCATTTATATATAAGTGCAAGTGATAGTATTACTCCTAATTTAGCGTTTTATAATACTAGTAGTGGAGAATTAACTTATGCAACTACATCAAGCTTTTTAGCTGGTTTAATTTCCTCATCAGCACAAATAGCTTCAGATATATCAGGTGCTGCTAATGGTATAACAGGATCGCTTTTAAGTTCATACACATTCTTAAGTAGCTCTACACAAATTGCAACAGACATTTCAGGATCTTGGCAAGGACAGAATTTTATATCTGCTTCACAAACATTTTTATCAACGGGACAAAGAAATGGAAACTCAGGAATAACAGGTTCTTTACATTTAACAGGTTCAACTTCAAATTTAACTATAGATGGAACATCACATTTTAAAGATAATGTAGGAATAGGAGTTATCCCTAATACTCTCCCTAACATCCCTCTACATATTAAATCAATAAATGTAGCACCTGCATCCCAAACCCCAACATTATTAATAGAAAGTGACGACGCCTCTTCCAAAGCATTCATACAGTTTAAAAATGTAGATGCAAATTACCTGTTAGGAAATGTAGGTGGTGGTGGAAATGATGGTTTTTATCTAAAAAGCGTAACACCTAATAAATTTCCGTTTTTTGTTTCTAAAGACGCATCAAGTTATATGCTTTCTGTTAATCAAAATAAAGTTGGTATAGGATATTCTAATCCTAGTCATACTTTACATGTTTCAGGTAATATAGTAGCTGATGGGTCAAATGGAAGTATAAGTACAAGTGGAACTTTAAATGCAGGATTAACAAGTACAAACAATTCTAACTTAGTATTTTATAACCCAACAACAGGTGAATTAACTCAAAATCCTACATCAAGCTTTTTAAGTGGTTTAATTTCATCTTCAGCTCAAATAGCAACAGAAATTTCAGGTGCTTTTACAAGTACAAGTGCTTCAATAGCAGCTGATGTAGCTACAAATTTATCGTCTATAGCTATAAACATAAACAATATAAATACCTTAACTAGTGCAACAGGTTCATACGCATTAGAAGCAAATATTTCAGGCGCGTTCATTTTAACAAGTGCTTCAATTGCAACAGATATAGCTACAAACTCAGCCTCTATAGCAGATCTAACTTCAGCAACAGGTTCATTTTTACTAAATACAACAGACACATTAACTGGAAATTTAACGGTTACTAATCATATAACATCCTCAGGTAATATAAGTGCAAGTAGAAATATTATTGGGGATGTAGGAATATTTAATAAAGTAGAAATAGACGGTGAAGTTGCATTAGACACATCAGATAGTGCTACCACAGGTCAAGTATTTGCTGATTCACAAATTACTAAAATAGTAATAGGTAAAGCAGGAGCATTAACATCAACATTATTAGAATCAAATGTAACAGCCTCAGGTAATATAAGTTCAAGTGGTAATGTAAGTGCAAGTACTGCTGTATTTACTGACTTACCAGCAATACCTCAATCTACGGCTGTTTACTATAATAGAATTACAGGACAATTAACATATGATTTTTCTCCTTCATCCCTTTCAATATCAGGAGCAATAGATGCAGCAACAGGTTCACTTTTAAACTCATACACATTTTTAAGCAGTTCTACACAAATAGCAACAGACATTTCAGGTGCAATTGATGCTGCAACAGGTTCACTTTTAAGTTCATACACATTCTTAAGTAGCTCAGCTCAAATAGCAGCTGACATCTCAGGATCTTGGCAGGGACAAAATTTTATATCTGCTTCACAAACATTCCTATCAACAGGACAAAGAAGTGGAAATTCAGGAATAACAGGATCATTAACAATATCAGGTAGTAATACAATAATAGGATCAGGTTCTACTTTATTTGACATTCAAGGATCACAAGGACAATTATTTTCAATAACAGATTCACTTTCAGGTTCTTTATTTTCAGTAGGAGATATTTCAGGTATTCCTATAATGGAAGTATTTTCAGATGAAACAGTAAAAATAGGTACTTTTGGAAATGAAGGTCTTATAGTAAATGGTTCTAATGTAACCTCTTCAGGTAATATAAGTGCAAGTGGTAAGTTATTTGGTGGTTTAACTGCACAAAATTATGCTAATGTTGTTTATTATAATACAACAACAGGAGAATTAACACAAGATACAGCAGTTAAATTACTAAACGCTGAAGGAGTAATTTCATCTTCTGCTCAAGTTTTTTCAGGATCAGGAGTACTTTCTTCATCAGCTCAAATTGCAACAGATATTTCAGGTGCTTTTACGTCAACAAGCGCTTCAATAGCTACTAATATAACAACTAATACTACTAACATAGCAACTTTAACTAGTGTTACAAGTTCGTATGTTGTAAATTCTCAAACTGGTTCATTTGTTGTAAATTCTCAAACTGGTTCGTTCTTACTAAACACAACAGACACTTTAGATGGAGACTTAACAGTAACAGGTACAATTACTGCCCAAGAATTCCACACAGAATTTGTCTCGGCTTCAATAATTTTTGAAAGCGGCTCTACTAAATTTGGGGACACACAGGATGATATTCATGAAATGACTGGTTCTTTAAGAATAACAGGATCTATAGGAGTAGATGGAACAGTTGGTATTGGAACAACAGCCCCTACTGACCCTAATGTAATGCTCCATATTAAAAGTAATTATAGTAGTGGTGGGGCAACAGATTTTGACCCTGTAGTAATAATAGAAGGAGAAACAGGTAATGACCATGCTAATTTACAGTTTAAAAATGATGATGTAACATGGTCAACAGGTTTAACAGGTGTTGGTTATAGTGATTCTTTCTTAATAAGAGATCCAAATACTTCTTTATATCCTTTTGCGATAGACCCAACTGCGGGGGGAATTGGAACACATCCTTTATTATACATGAAAGGTGATAAAATCTCTATTTTAAGAGGTATCAACCCAACCGCAAATTTACATGTTTCAGGTAATATAGTAGCAGATGGTCCTAATGGTAACATAAGTGCGAGTGGTAATATAACAGCCAGTGGTTTATTTATTGTTGGAAATACATCTGAGTTTAATAGAACTGGGGGTGCTACTAAAGGAGATATTTTTATTCCTAATACTACGGCACAACCAACAGTAGAGTTTGGAAGATTATCGGGTGTTTCTGGTGATTCATCAACATTTAAATTTAGATCAAGATTAGATCAATTAAAATTAGAAATTGATACTGCGGGAAGTGGAGACATTACTGGTAAGTTTGAAAGTAATGGTAATGGTAGTTTTATTTTACAAAGATTAAGTGGTGATAATAAAGTATTTTTTCAAGTAGATGAAAATGGGGGTAAAATTTTATTAAATGGTCCAGTAACAGCCTCAGGTAATATAAGTGCAAGTGGTCATATTAGCGCAAGTACTGCTGTATTTACAAATTTAGATAACACAACAACTTCAAACACAGTATTTTACAATAATACTACAGGTGAATTATCTTATGGTACAGCAGCATCTGTTTTTACAGCAGAAGGAATATCAGGTTCATTTACAATTTTAAGTTCGTCTTTTTCGGCAAGTATAGCAACTAATACTACTGACATAGCAACTTTAACTAGTGCTACAAGTTCGTTTGTTGTAAATAGCCAAACTGGTTCATTTGTAACAAATTCACAAACTGGTTCATTCTTATTAAATACAACAGACACATTAACTGGGGATTTAACTGTAACAAATCATATAACAAGTAGTAAATTATTAATTCAAAAATCAACTGGACAAGGTACTCCACCACCTGGAATTTCAGATATAGCTATATTTCAAAACAATAATAATAGTGAATTTGCATCAATTGCAATTATAGCAGCTGATGACGGAGCATCACAATTACATTTTGGAAGACATGATGATATAGACATAGGTAGTATAAAATATTTTCATGATGAGCATAGTGCAGCTGATCAATTTAAATTTAAAGTTAACGGTTCTAATGTAATAACTTTTAATAATATTTCAGGTAGAGGTAGAATTGGGGTAGGAAGTGATTTTATACCTACAGATTACTTCCACGCACAAGGTGGATTAGCAGGAGGGGGTCTTACTATTAGTAGTTCAAATGGTGGTACTATACTTCTCAAATCAGCTAACACAAGAGCAACTTTAGAAAGAATAGCAAATAATGATAACCTTAGATTAGAATTTAAAACAGCAGGAACCACTAATTGGACGTTAGGTAATATAGCAGAATCAGATGATAATTTTTACATTTACAGTAGTGATGGTACTGGGGATAAACACATATCACTTACTTCAGATTCAACTACTTTCCACACAAATATAACAGCTTCAAATAATATAAATGCAAGTGGTAATGTAAGTGCAAGTACTGCTGTACTTACTGATTTACCAGCAATACCTCAATCTACTGCTGTTTATTATAATAGAATTACAGGACAATTAACATATGATTTTTCTCCTTCATCTCTTTCAATTTCAGGTGCAATTGATGCCGCAACAGGTTCGCTTTTAAACTCATATACATTTTTAAGCAGTTCAGATCAAATAGCTACAGAAATTTCAGGTGCATTTACATCAACAAGTTCTTCTATTGCTGAAGATATAGCAACTAATACTACGGACATAGCAACTAATACGAGTAATTTAGCATCTATCACTACTATTGTAGGTAATAATACAACTGCCATAAATGCTTTACCAACAGGAGCTAGCGTTTCAGGTTCGTTCTTATTAAACACAACAGACACTTTAGATGGAGATTTAACAGTAACAGGTACTATTACAG
>Ga0208434_1000918_pt1 | contig 12862 bp, 9 predicted proteins | sample 13_taG_FD_184086 | JGI IMG/M metagenome (GOLD analysis project Ga0208434, IMG submission 184086) | Marine viral communities from the Subarctic Pacific Ocean - 13_ETSP_OMZ_AT15268 metaG (SPAdes) (version 2) | ecosystem: Environmental > Aquatic > Marine > Oceanic | place: Pacific Ocean | collected... | reverse complement strand
TTGTACAGAACTGCTTATCAGCTGACAAGAAATCAAACTCTGTTGTTAGAGTAAAACGATTTGTTGCAGAGTTATAGGTAAAGCTTATGTCATCTGCAGAAACCTTACCACCTGATAGTCCAATTCCGCCTATTACATTTTCTTGTAAATAGTCGAATATATGTTTTTGTAAATCATCTGCATCTTTCTTGTCAAAGCGTTGCAGAGAATGAAATTTAATTTTATCTATGTTGCTCATTAATCAATCCTTTATGTGTATAAAATATTAGCTGCAGATGCCCGTAAAACAGTTTTCTGATTACCGGGATAGATGTCTTCTAGAAGAGTAGATGTTCCATACTCAAAGAATTTAATAGAGTAAATCTTTTGCTGTAGCATAATTTCTTTAGTTAAATCAGCAATATAGAGAGGTGCACCTATTCCCAATCCTGAAAAATATGTTTCTATTTGCTCTTTAACGCTTCTTTTAACTTCATTTATGTCATATTCAGGTCTAACGTCTATTGACACAGACATAAAAATCTCTTTAACAATAGGTGGTAATACTCTAACTCTTGTTCCTGCAGCTCTAAAGCCAGTTGTTGTAGTACCATCAATGTCTGTTGAACCTTCTATTTCTTTTTGTAGCTCTTCAATAGGTCCTCTAAATACTTCATAACCATTTACTTGCCAAACATCGCCTGCTTCTAGTAAAGTATCGTCTAATATATGTATGATGCCTCGCTCAGGAATTGATTTAATTTGATGTTCTTGAGGAGTAACTACACCAGCAGACTTAATTATGTTAATCTGACTAGCAAGAATTGGATCCACTGCAGGATACTGATGATAAATAAAATCTTGTCCTCCTGTAGGAACTGTTGCTGTTGTCAATTCACCTGGCTTTTTAAAAGATCTTAGACCGCTACCATCATCAATAATAAGCTCAGAATAACCCAGGTTTAAAGGATCTTCGAATACGTTAGCAAACCTAAAGGTTTCACCATTCGATCCAATAAAGTTCAAACCTAAGCTTATTAGAGCATCTACTTGACATCGTCCTAATGACCTAATGTATCGCATTGCTCTGTTTCTTAAACTATCATCACTTTCTCTATCAACACCATTTGTTATTGCACCAACGTTTTCAACACCACTTATCCCAGAAGGCATGTCAATGATAACGTTTATTTTACCACTAGTACAATTACCTTTTGTTCCACCTTGATCTGCAACGACCAAAACGTTTTGTGATACTACAGTACCATCAGGAATTGTTAAGTCTTCAGGTAAAAAGTATTGAAAGTTATCTTCACTTCTAGAAACTCTTGAGCCTTTAGGTACTATTAATTGTCCTGATCCACCATCACCTCTGGTAAGCTTTAAAACTGCACCTGATGCTATGGATTGAGTTCTTCTTGTTATTCCAACTGGGGGTAATTCTGAAACTCTAACATCAAGGTCTGACCCTGTTGCTGTATTTAAATCAAAAGAGTTTCTTAATCCTGCCATACGTCCTTCAATATTAGCAACTTCGTATGCCATTGACTGAAGTAATGTGTATAACGCAGACCCAACTGTTACGTCATTTAATTTTGTTCGACCAACCACTTTTGCTAATAAATCTCTCATTATTGCATGTGGCGTTCGAGGATTGAATTGTTCTGCCATGTTTCTGTTTAACCTTTCTATAAGTAATTATATGAAAACGCCTATTTTTATTAAATTATTTAAGTTAAAGTTGTCCCGGTGTTTTTAAAGGAATGCGTTCTCCATTAATACATGTCACTGTACAAGATACTTCTAACTTATCAGCTTTAACATCTGTAAATATGTCTGTAACGTCTACATAGTAATCATGAGCAATAATACTTTCTCTTATTAAAGCTCCAGTTAACGCAGGATCAAAATCTGTTTTAACTATCTGTGGGACACCAAATTGTGGTGATAAAGTCATTTCACCTTCGTTTGTTAATAATATATTCTTTAATGTTTGTCTTAATGTTTCTGAAGGTGTTGTTAGTTTAAGTTCATTATTACTTAAGTCAAATTCTAAATCATCTGTTAAACAAGAAATGTCTGAACTTATTGCAGATTTTTCATCAAATGGATTAATGTTTTCAATCAAACTATCAGGAATAATTATTCTTTCTCCACCTTGTGCAAAAGCACCATCTGGTCTTCTTCTCTCATCTGTCCAGCTATTATATGCAACTAATTCAGGAGCTAAGCTTCCATCCTTAAGGAATTTTTGTGCAACTTTTCTTAAATCTTCATCTCTGCCTAAAACTATTTCAATTCCTTTAATGTCTGGGTTTGTAACATTATTACCAACAGTATTTTGTTTTTCTTGATTTAATATTGATAAGAATTCAAAGTTCTTTTCATTAGCAAGGAATTTACCATTCTTATAATCTTCTTTAATGTCCTTAAGATAGTTTTTATAAAATGATTGTTTTATTCCACCTCTTGTTACCTTAGCAAGATTTTTAATAGAGTTTTCGACAGATTGTATATTACTTAGGAGTAAAAGTGTTTCTTCATCAACATTATCGGGTGGCTCAACTGAATATGAGTATTGTTCAATGATTTTTAATTCTAAACTTTGTTCTCCAAGTTGTGCTGCCTCGGCATTTGCTTCGTCTTGTTCCTCTTCTTCTATTGGCTCAAAAGGTCTTCGTCCAGGTGGAATGTCATCATCTGCCCAGTGTCCTGCTAAGTTTTTCCATGCATCACCTGCTGTTGCAAATTTATCAACTGTATCACAAAATCCTGTTGCAAGATAAGAGAAACTATCACCTAGTCCACCAAAAGAAATTGCAAGTTCGTTTGTTGCATCAACTATTTTGCCAACACTTTGTATAGCATCAGAAAATCCTCTTACATAATCATTTGATACATTGTTTACTAAGTTCGTTGCTAATCCAACAAAACCTCCACCTAAACCTACAATGTTATCTACAATGTCAAACGCAGCCATAATAGGATTGTACGTTTTACTGTCATAAGCATAGTCATAAGCTTCTAGGACTAATTGATAAGTAAAGTCAAATCTATTAGTTTCAGCATTTCTTGAGTAATTAAAACTTACTGGTTCAACTCGGAAGTGTGCATCTTCATCAATACATCTTAAAACCATATGTGTTCCTTTTGGAGCATCATGAAAAGTATTAATCTGATTGACAAATGATTTTGTGTTTGTTAGGGGGGCTTGCGTATTCATTGTATTTGCAGTAAACTCATAAAGTATTGAATTAGTTTCATTATAACCTTTAAGAAACTCATCAAATTCTGTGAATACTGTTTTACCATCCTGAAATGTAATGCCACCGTTTCTATTATAAGCAACTCTTTCTGCTAAGCCACTTCTTCCCTTAAGAATGATCATATGTTTTCTTTGAGGAGCAAACTCTCTTAATGTACCACCTAGTGTTTGTGTTAGTCTTGTAGGAGTTTGTCTTGTAATTTCAACCACTTGTGGATCGTAAGGAAGACTTACCATATAAGCAAAAGAATTATTTGCTCTTATTTCTAAATAATACTTAGCAGGAACTCTTAGTGGTCCATATGCACCTGCACCAAAACCTCCCAATTCACCAGGGACGCCTATGATGTCTGTGCCTAATACTTCGGGCCTTGATCCACGAAGTCCACCTGCTCCTGTAAAATTACTTACTATTGCTGAACCTAAACCCATTTTAAAACCTCCTATGGAATTCTTATGTTTTGGTTGATGTTGCCTTCGGCACTAGTTTTTGTAGATGCTGAAGTTGTTGTTAATGGCACAGCAGCTTCGGTAGCTGCGCTGGCTGCTGTTTCTGCTTTATCTCTAAAAGGTTGTCCACTGTTAGGAACTTGTAGATCTGCTGCTGCCGCTGCTGCTGCAAATGCTGTTGCTATCCCAGGTGCTGCTGCAGTAACAAATTGAGAGTTAGCATTTACTTTAACTTCTAATGCATCTAAGTAAGCAAATAACGTATCAATAAATTGTTGTCCATTTAAAGGATTATCGACAGTTGATCCATCTTTACTTATTCTTAATAATGCATTTTCAAATAATTGTAGTCTTAACATTTGTGATGAATTAGCTACTACACCGTTATTCTCTGTAATCTTTAATTGGTTTTCATTATTTACTACCGACCAATCCGTTGTGTAATTACTGACGACATCCTCGTCATTTCCTACAACTGTTGATGAAGTCACAATTAGTGGTTTAAGATTACTTAAGTCGTCTTCGTTTATAATTTTCTCTGTTGCACCTAAGCAAACAGGGTGGCTGTAAACACCACATTTAAGCAGTTTAACTCTTTGTCTCTTTCTAATAGGGAAATTAGACCAAACAATAGTATTACCGCCAACACCACATATTTTAACATTACTAAAGAATTCACCATCATTATCAGTCACATCAATTAAGACTTGACCAACTTCATTAACTTTAACTTCTTCGATCACAGCTTCCGTAAGTGATGCTCCATTATTCATGTTTTTATAGGCTTGATACATTATTTGTCTCCTTATTAACTTCCAAGTGAAGCGCCTGGGTTTGCTTGAGAACCGATTTCTCGACGCATCTGTTCTTCTGGCGTTGAACGTCTTGGTCTTCCGAATTTATGTTCTGTAGGTAGTAATGTAGGAAGTCCTGAAAATTTACCCCTAGAGTATTCAACGATTGTTTGCTGAAGTATAAATCCGTCTGGTTGTGATGAATATTGATAATGAACAGAATGTACATAAAACGTAAATACTTGATCTACATATGCTTCACCTAATGTTGTCATTACTGCGTTTTCTGTATAACTTAAAACTCCTTGCTGTCCTTGCTTTGCATTTGTTTTACTATCAAAAACTAAAGAACAAAACATTCCTGGGCGCATAGGATGATGAAATAAACCTCTCATTGTCATACGTCCATAAGCACCTTCACCTTCATCACGTGATGTGCAGTAAATTCTTTCTGTTAAAGCATCTCTAACGTCTTTACTAACTGTTGCATCCATGAAAGGATAATTTGCCTCATACATCTTAAAACCATATTTTTGTGCATTAGGCGTATCTATTATAGGCTGTGATAATGTACCAAACTTTAGATTACTTTCAGAACGTAAGAATGCATGCTCTAAATAAGCACCGTTGCATCTTCCACTTTCTTTATAATTTATTGAGATGTCTTCAACATGTAAAGTATTAAGTAATAGCGATGAATGTGTCATGCTATTGTCATCATCACCTATTTTTTCACTCTTTAATTGTAAATCTGTTTCTTCGAGCTCTCTCCACATATTACCTTTTAGATTATAGTGTTTTATTAGGTCATTATAATAACCTCTATCTAAAATCTCATCAGGTCTTAATGGTTTTATTCTCCATATGAGACATAATTGAAATCCTGCAGCAGCTGGAACTTTACCTTGTGGTCTCCAACCAGCTTTTAAATCGTCTCTAGTGTAGTTAATAACTAGAGGAAAGAATTCAATTATGTTAGGATCTGGTACAAAAGAACCTAAAATTCTAGTCCAAGGTGTACCGTTTTGTGAAAGAAGCTCTTTAAATCTATTAATGTTCTTAAAATATTGCAGTTTTGTAGGTAGTATTTGTCTTAAATAACCTGCTGAAGGTGGTAAATCCTCTAATACAGTACAAACCTTAATCTCACCACCCATAGCTGGAGTTGTTGTTCCCGTAACTGTTACTACTACTGGTGTTTCAACAAATGCTTCTTGAAATGCTATAAGTGTTAAATTTGCTGCTTCTTGCTGTGTCCATGTTCTGCCACTCTGATCAATCAATTCAGTTAAACCAAAGTGAGCCATTTTCTTTTGTACTGTGTCTAATGACGCATCTAATTCTGCAGGAGTTCCGACATTGGATTTTTCAATCTTAAGTGGTTTAGGTTTATAGCTTTCTATCTCCTTGATCATTTTTCTAACAGATAGATTACTTTTGTATATTGAAAAAGGAAGTCTTTGATAGCCAAAAACATCTAGTATTTGTTTAATTCCAACTTTAGGATCTTCTGCAGTCTTAACGCTAGTAGTGATTGCCTTGACTAATTCTTTGAAAATGTCATTATCAATTATAAATCTACCACCACTAGAAGAAATGCCAGAAAAATCATTACCAGGAGCTTCTATAGTTTCAACATCATCTGGATTAGCTTGTTTTGCTCTATCAATACTGGCATTAACTATTTTATAGTTTGATGTTTTTAGAGGATACTCCCAGTTCATTATCCCTATGTTTATGTCTGAATATACAGATGTACCATTTCCGGGATCTCCATGCACACTAAAACTAATAGTTTCTATTTGTCCTAGCCATAAAAGTTCATAGGTAATTCTTTCCATTTTTCTATTAAAAGCTTTTAGTCTTCTTTCTTCACGCTCAGCAAACTCTTGCTGTATTTTAGCGCGTGCAGTTATTGCATCAGCACCAAGATCATTTAAAGAATTAAAACTAACTTCCGGTTTTGGCCGTTTTTTAAACTCTGCACCAGATACTCTAAAAGGATTTGGGGTTCTTCTTCTAATAGAAATCCAATGACCTGTACTAGGTTCTGTTCCTTCTCCTTGAAAGAATAAATGGAATAACTGAAATGGCATTCTTAATGATAAACTACCTTGAGCTTGACTTAAAAGTGCTGTCTCTGACCAACTAACGCTAGTTACAAACTTTTTAATAGGAATTGGAAAAGGACATGCATGAGTATGAAGAAATATGTCTAACGGTTGTGTGCTATATTCACTTTGTGCTTCTGCATCTGTTTTAGCAATGTCTTCATGTTCGTAAAGTTTTATTAATGCTTTCTTTATGTTTATGCCACTTCCGGGCTTTTCAAAAACAGATCCTGTAATGCTCATTATACTACCTTTCTAAATTCTACATCAATTAAGTCATAATGTACACCATAGTATCCACGTTGGTCGACGTAAACCGCTTCTGGCTTGATCTTAATAACCTCTTGTGCCATAACACCTTGATAAACGGTAGCATCCTCGTCATCAATGTAAACAAATTCATAGATGTTGTATCCTTCTTCTGAAACATCGATCAATACAATGTCTTTCTTAAGTCTTTCATCTGAAGGTGCACTTGGAGGAGTTCCAGGAGGTGGAGGTCCACCACCGCCAAACGGATTAAGGTTTTTCAATACATTGATAATCGTTGGAATTGCATTGAGTATACTAGCGATACTAGTAGCAAGTTTGTTTGCTACATTAGAAATATTTGCAACCAGCCCTACTAAACCTTCCATGTCTTTTACTGTTATGCCTGAAATTAGTTTGTCTTCTATTGCCTTATTGATGCGCATCATTTCCGTTAGATTGTTTCTATTTGCGCCGTAAGAATTAGTTAATCTCTCTGCATCTAATTGTGATTGTTTTCTTGTAAATATTGCATCTGCTTGTGCACCACCTTTAAAGTCTGCAGTAATTTGATCTTTTTGTGTACGTTTAATATGTCTTTCAGCATATGATAAACCTTGACCCATCATCATCATTTGAACTACAGGGTCTTTCTCACCTACACCTAATATGTTTGCAAGTCTAGATCTGTTTTCAAAAGGTGATAATTGTTCTAAGTCTTGACCAGCTTTATCAAAATCTCCATCAGATCTATCTAATGCATCTGCCATAAGTAATGATGTACCAACACCACCAAATAAACCACCAAGACCTTGAGCTGCTGCTATGCCTCCTTTTTGTCTCATTCTAGAGAAGCCTTCAACAGCTAATTTACCCTGTAATGAACTAAATCCACTTCTATGAATGTCTGAAATGTCTTTTGCTGTTTGTCCTTGATCACCTAAATCAATTCCCATCGCACCAAATTGTGAGCCTAAACCAGAAACTGCACCTAAGAAATCAGATGCTGCTTGTCCTTTTAGACCCATTCCTTTAGCCATTCTAATAGAGCTAGTGCCTGTCAAACCTGTACCTTGAAGGTTCATTCCTGCTCTACCAAAAGAAGCATTTACACCAACATCTGCAACGTTCATTCCGTTAGCAATTGCAGCAGTCATTTTTCCGCCTAAATTAGCAATTTGTTGACCACCCGCTGCGTTTAGTACCTCATTACCCATATTCAAGGCATCAATTGCACCAATGCCTAAGTTGTTTCTCATGGTCGAAAGAAAACCGCTATGTGTGTTTATAAATCCACTACCTTGTGCGCTGCCTTGTCCAAATCCACTATGTATAATGCCTGGAAGTTCACCTCCCATTGCTCCTTGTAAACGACCCTCTAATACATTAAGAGGAGCCGACAAGATGCCGCCGAAATATGGAATTTGTGATACGATTTCAGACATATTCGTACCACCAGCACCTATAACTCTACCTGCTGCATTTGCAAATCTACCAGCAGCTTTACCGAAACTACCTCTATTTTCAGGTAAGTTAGCTTCTGTTCCTTGGTTTGCGTCAACAACACCTTGGCCCATAGCTTGAGCTCCTGGACCATAGCCACTATTTCTAATATTAGCTCTAGCCTGTTCAACTGTAGCTTGCTGATAATTACTTTGCATTTGCTGCGGCATGCCGAGCGTAGCTCTACCAAAGTTTGATAAGCCTTGTCTTAATGATGCTCCAGAAAATCTGCCGGGAGCTTGAAGTCTATTATTAGGAGTATAAATTGATGAACCATTTGGGCCACCATAATGCATCATGTCTTCTGCAGATCCAATTGTACTATTCATAGCTGCAGCCTGATTATATTGTTGGAAAGCAGGATTAGGATGGAAAGCTCCACCTCTATAAATAGTTGGATCAGGAGATGCACCAGTATGAGGATTTTCTAGGTTGAACATAGTGTCTTGAGCTGAGTTTTGCATCCCCATCATTGACTGGAAGCCTGGAGTTGCTTGACCAAATCCTGTTTGGTTTTGTTGCTCAACAGTAGGCTGTAGGTCAATCATTCCTCCCTTGCCTCTAGCAATGTTAGACAAAAGTCGGTCTGAAAGTCCTCCATCTGATAGACCTCCTCCAACTCCACCTAAACCTCCACCCATGCCCGGCATTCCTCCGGGTCCTCCACCACCAATTGCTTTTATTCCTTTAGTTAAATCTTTTAATGCTGCTATTAAGTCTTTATTAGTATCAACCAGTTTCTTAATTGAGTCACCGGCTCCTCCTATTCCTTCACCTCCTCCAAAAGGTGATGCTGAGCCACCGCCAAAAGGATTGGACTGTCCCATTTGTGTAGCTGCACCCATTGTTGATAGTTGCGGCATATTAAATCCACCAACACCAATTGAACCTCCTCCCATAGTTGCTCCACCAGGGAACGCACCACCAGAGTATTGCGGCTGATGACCGCCACTATTCAATTGGTCTTGGACTTGATTATATAATTGTGAACCTGCCATAGGTTGTATGGGATCAGCCATATTTTAATCCTTTCAGTTGTCTTCTATTTCATCGTTATATTTGAGGAAGAACGACTCTAACTTATCAGAAAAGTTGTCACCTGAAGAAATCATCTCTTCAAGTCTGTCAAGCTCTTTGTCTCCTGTTTTAATAGCAACTTTATGTCCTAATTTATCTTCTTGCCATGAAACATAAAAGTCATCCCACACTTCTTGATTTAGTGTAAGTAAACACCATTCCATGTTTTGCCAACAAAATAAATTATCTAAGTCTTTTACAGGAAGACTAGATTTCTTCAAACTCTGGAAAATCAATGGAAAAGCGGGATTGTTTCTCTTCGCTGCTGTTCTTTTCATTGTAGTATCGAAAGTACCGGTTTTCATGCTCCACTAGCTTTGACGCTACAGCAAAACAAAAGTCGAGATCCTCACCTGCCTTTTCTAGAACCCATTGGTCTGCACTTTCAAGCTGTGATACAATTCTAGCAATACATTGAAAACGTGTTTTTTGTGCTTGAGGGAAACTATCGAACGAAAATCCACCACCTAGTGTCATAAGAACTTGGTCATATTTAAGTCTTGCTTCACTATCCATTATTTTAGATACTAATACAGTTTTTAAATTTTTACCGCTATCTAGGTCTTCGTAAGAAATAGGAAACTTAATTCGTCTCTCTACTTGGACTTTCTTTTTAGATGATTGCAAAGCTTCTTCCATGATTGATGAAGTTTCATCAAGTTTACTTTCAAGCTCTGAAGTTTTGGGTGTTTCCTTATTATCAAGGTCTTGTTTCATTTGTACGATGTTCATTAATAACTCTCCTTAGTTTTGAACTCTGTTATTATTATATATGTTGAGCAATAGCATTTTACTAACATTGATACAAAAAAAAATGTATTTTTTACTAAAACTCACAATAATTATAAAAACTTAAGTGCATTTGTAAACCATAAACTTCATTTTTTGTATATAAAAAAAGCGACACAAAAATGGGTCGCTTCTAATAAGGAGAATAACGTGCGTTAACGTTTGATAATTAACGCAAGTATTTATATGTAAAACTTAAGAAGTTTAAACAGAGTTAAATCTGATTTCTATTAGATGTCCATTTGGTGTCTAATGAGGTAAGTACCTTCTAAGACACATTGAACACCCATAAGAGTTGATCGATCAACCATGATGTTATGTGATTGGATGCGACATTCTTTAACTGTGTACATTTTAATGTCTGCATCTGCAGTGCCAGGAGCACTATCATAAACTTCTAGATCAAATGGAGGAATTTGAAAAACTTCGTCAGTTCTTAGGTTTTCTTCTACATCAGCAACGTCTGCAGAACGAAGTGAAGTATTAACCATTCTTCCTCTATTTGCATTTAAACCATCATTTAGTGATGCGCCTGCTTCATCATTTTCAGCTGCTCTAAATCCATTGTCAGCGTTTGTCTGAAATATACGGATCATTGCACATGAAGCTTGAACGACACGACTAATAGGTGTTATTTCTCTACTGTCGATAAATCCTAAACTATCAACACGTCCATTCAAAGTCATTTCTGAGATTTGAAGTCCTGTTGCATAACCTAGAACACGACCGTTTACTTTTAATATGGCTTTAGCGCCAGTAATTACATTAACTGCCATTTTCTATTTCTCCTTATGGTACTTGTCTTACGACGTTAAGTGTTATTCTGATAAAGTTAAGTGGATTAACTGGAGCAATGTCAAATTCTACCAAAGCTGTGTCATCTACAATAGAAACTTTAACTGCACCAAATGCTTTTATCATTCCAATTTGAACAAGCTCTTTCAATCTGATAGTTGCAATTGATTGCAGTGAATTCTTTGTAGAAGCCAGGATTTTACCACCAATTTCTCTATCTAGTTCTATTCTCATAAATCTAGCACAACCAAGAATACTTTCACGAGCACTCATTTCGCAATTAACTGTTTCATTGTCTTTAAACCAAGATGTAACGCCACGGTTAACCTTAAGTATATTATTAAGACCCATAGAAACTATTACTAGATTTTTACGAATAGCTTTATTGATGTTTTTACGATTGTCTCTATCATAACTTTCGATAGTATTGATAATGTTAGGTTGTTTACGTGAAATAGGTTCTGCGTAAGGAACTGCACCTTGCATACACATTAACATGAATGCCATGTACTCATTACCAAGAGTTTCGACCTTATTGATAGGCTCATTATCATAGAAAAGACCTTGTATTGCAAACGCCATATGAACGTTTGTATTAGGTCGTACGTAAAGATCGTGTGCATCATCAATTGATGTTTCTTCATCACAAGGCATATAAGCTTGTCTATCACGTGAACTGTCTAAACAATCTTCAATGTGTGATTTCATATGAACAGCAACTGCTCTACGTAATGCATCATCATCATCAAGTAAACAACAAATAAGTTGTATGTCTTTATCAACGATTGCTGCTAAAGCTACCTGATAATCTGTAGCGTCTGGAGAAGATCCATTAGCACCGCTAGCAGTTGTTACCTGCTCTGATACAATGTTTCCATCAAACAAAAGAACTTCAGCTGATAACTTAATTGAACTAAGTTGATTGATTAGGTTAACAATTGCTTGTACATGTGCACCTTGTGTTGCTGCAGCATTTGTTGAATACATCTTTCTATGAAGATTTTCACGTACATTTCCAGCTGCACCTACAACCCACTCAAGTTCAAATGCATCAAGTTGTTTTGGCTCATAATCAAAGCTCAATACTTCACATGAAAGATCTGCTTCTAGATCAAGTCTATCTTTGAGTTGCTGCATTGAAGTCATGTCATCAATAGAAACTGTTACTGCTGATCCACCATCAGGTGTCCAAACAACGTTTCTTCCAGTTTTAGCTCTGTTTAGAACTAATGTACCTGCTGCTGATGCAGTAAATGAAATTACTCCGCCAGATCCAATTTGTTGAACTACAGGAGCTTGTCCTAGTTCTGTGTATGTCAATGTATAGCATTCATCTAAATCACCTGCTGCACGATCTACTTGAACGTCTAGACTGTTTAGATTTCCTGCTGTTCCCCAAATAGATGATTTGAGGCTGATTACGTTTGCTTGCGCTCCAAAATACTCTTCATCAATTGCGCCAGTTGCACCATCATCAGCTCTTGATCTTAGGTCTGCTGATGCTTGAAGATTTTGAGTTGGGTCACATGCGTTTACGTAAGATAAAGATGTGGAAACTTGTCTGCTATCTTTGATAGAGTTCTTCCACATATTGTCTAATAGTTTCATGCGAAGTTGATTAGGATAAATCTCACCGAGATCTGGGCCACCAGTGCTTCTAAAAACATGGACTTTATGTGGCTCAAGATGTGGAAATTCTCCTACAACACATAGGTTTTTAGCGCCTAGGTTGTCAGGGCTGAGTAGATTATTATTTATGTCTACTACTGTTTGTGGGTCATATAAGTTTTGACCACGAAAAAATATACTGCTGGGCATAATTTAACTCCTTCTTAATTTGTTACGATCGT